>Ga0114933_10002430_pt1 | contig 19396 bp, 9 predicted proteins | sample 4SBtaG_FD_89691 | JGI IMG/M metagenome (GOLD analysis project Ga0114933, IMG submission 89691) | Deep subsurface microbial communities from Kolumbo volcano to uncover new lineages of life (NeLLi) - 4SBTROV12_W25 metaG | ecosystem: Environmental > Aquatic > Marine > Volcanic | place: Kolumbo... | reverse complement strand
GACGCCATTCTGACCGGCAACGACTGTGCCTGTGATCTGACCGGAAGCGTTGGCACCCTGGTTGCTCCTTACCCAGTAGTTGCCCGAAGCAGTCACGGGGCCTCCAAACACCTGATACAGCTGAACCCTGAAGGGCTCATCGTTGGGCAAGAAGTTGGCGTAATCGATACAGAAGTTGTTCAGTCCTGGACTGGCGTCGGTCCCCAGATCAAGGGACCCCATTTGGTTCCAGAGGATGTTCCAGCCATTATCGCTGAAGTCACAGGATCGAATCGATGCGGTGACCGTGATGGGCCCCGGTTGCGGCGTATTCCGCCCGAACAACAGTGCTCCGGTCGAGGTCGTTTTTGAAGTGCCAGGCGGCGAGTCCTTGCTGTAGTTCCTGCAGAACTTCGTCGAAAGCAGGGTCAGGTTCATTGAGCCGCCATCGCCGACGACTTCGAGCCCGTTCTCATTATCGTGAACGAAGCTACCCGACATGGAGAACGTCGAGACCGTGCCCGGTTCCATACCCATCTCCACTGCATCGTGGCAGTTGGTGATAGTGGTGTCAGTGATATCAACCGTGAGACTTCCTTCACCGATCATCCAGAGGCCTGCGTGACCGAACTGGATGGGGGTGATTTCGAACGAATCCCGCAGCGTGCACCCGTCGATCAACGCAGAGAGGGACTGGCCAACCTGGGCCTCCAGGCACACACCGTCCTGCCACGCCCGAACATCACAACCCTGGACGGTGAAGTCGCTGACGCTGCTGGCAAGAATCCCGGGCCAATTGCTGTCGCCGGCCATCTGGGTGATTCGCCTGCTTCCATCAAGATCGAAGTTCTTGATGGAAGCATTGGGTGCCGCGCGAACGACACATGACGGTTCGCCAGGCTGCATCTCCAGGTCATGCGCTGGCCCACCCGCCGCATCCTGCTCGTCGATCGTGATGATGGGTAGGGCTTGGGTCGTCCGGTCGGGAATACCGATGATGTCCACCCCAGCCTGCATCCGGATGGGAAAGGGCTTTCTCGGAGACTCGCCAGCAGCAACCCAGCCCTCAGCCTCATGGCCTGCATCTACGCCGCCGACTTGGCCTCCGTACCCGATCGGTGCGATGGGGTGTGCAGAAGAGAACATCTTGATCCTGTAGACGACTGTCGCGCCGCTGGGGTTGAGGTCGTAGGCCTGTTGCAGTGCCTTGTTCAGCGTCTGATACGGGTTGGCGGCCGACCCCGGTCCGCTGTCATCGCCTGTTTCGGCGTTGACATAAAGAGTGGGAACGGGCATTTGAGCGATCGAGTGCGATGCAAGGACCGCCAGCACCAACAAACATTTCAGGGGGGGGTAAGCGACTTGAGTGTCATGTGTTCTCTCCCAATCTCTTCCGTTGGCTGGTTTCAGCCTGGGCTGCGCAACTGCAGCCCGCCCTCCTCCAGCCGATGAGCCTGCAGCCTAGCAGGTGCTTGGAGGACGTCAAGGTGACGAATGGCCCCGGCGCCGCTGCGCCCAACTGCACGAGCCCATGCCAGGGCGAGCTTCTGTACAACCCGATCAACGCAGGCTGAAAGCCACGTCATCCAAGCCCAGGCTGCCCTGGCTGCTGCCGGCCCCCGGGCCGAAGTCGAAGCGCACTGTGGCGAGGTTGGAGAGATCGATGTTCGCGCCGTCGGCCTCGAACTCATGCAGGGGCAGGCGGATGGTCTCGAACTCGTTGCCCCAGCCTGCGCCCACGCTGCCGCACTTGGTGCGCTGGTAGGGCTCTTCGATGCCGTCGCCGAAGGTGGCGATGCCCACCGTGCTCTGGCGGCCCATGTGGTCGGTGACGGTCACGTTGAAGGTGACGTCTTCGAGGTCGGCGACGGTCAGCATCTGACGGGTGAGCTGGCAGGCGCGGAAGGTCAGCACCTTCCAGACCCGGGCGTTGCGCGCGGCTTGTGCCAGAGTGAACGTGATCGACTGATCGACGCCGCCGGAGAAGTCGAAGACCAGACCGCTTGACGAGTCGCTGGCCTTGGCTTCGGTGAAGCCATTGAAGGGGCCCATACCGCCGACGAAGTTGGCGTCGCCATCGTCGAGCCGGCCCTCGAGCACGTTGTCGACGGTGAACGCGACATCCTCACCCGTGCTCGCCACGGTTGTCGCGGGCTGGCTCTGAAAGTCGTCGATGACGTAGCGCCCTTCGGCGTCCCCCTGGCGGTACTGCAGGTTGACGATCACGCAGGGGTTGGCGACCGGCGCGCCCAGGGGATGAAAGTCTTCGTACTGCCGCCAGAGGAAGTCTCGGGCGGGGATGTTGTCCTTGGCGTGAGCCAGGAACAGGGGCAGCATGTAGCCGCGCATGATCGCGTGGGTCACCACGTTGAAGATCTTGCAGGGACCCTTGGCGAAGTTGCCCCCGGAGCCCGCGTGGAAGACGCCGTGGCCCGCGCCGTAGAGGGTGATCGACTGCTTGCGATCTTCGGCGCGACCGAGCAGGTGGTAGCTCTGAGCGATGTCGTTGTTGGCGCAGCCGGTCACGTCGGCGTCGGCGGCTCCCACCCAGAGGTGGTAGGGCACGTCGTGGGGCGTGGCCTTCTTCGTGCCCAGAAAGTCCGTGGGCGCCATGCTCGAGACGAGCTTGATGCTCTCGATGGTGTAGTGCACCGGCACCCAGTTGCCGTCGTAGATGCGGTCGTACGCACGGGCCACGCCTTCGCCGCCGCGGCTGTGTCCGATCCATTGGATGTTGGTCGCGTCCACGTGACCTTGCAGCGCGCCCCCCTCGATGATGTCGAGATTGCCGAGCAGGTAGTCGGTGTTGGTCAGGGTCGTGGTGCTGGCGGTCTCGATGCCTGGCCCTGTGTTGTTCTGGTGGCTCATGACGATGAAGCCGTAGCTCGCCATGTGGTTGCCGATGTGGTCATACCACTGGTAGTCGTGGCCGTTGCCGTGGCTGATGATGATCACCGGCAGCTGCCCGAGAGATGCGATCTGGGTGGGGTAGTACAGGTCTTGGCCCAGCCAACCGCCGCCGGTGTAGATCGACTCGGTGACCTGGTACGGCCCGGGCAGGGTCGTATCGTGACAGATGTAGAGCCCCGCCTCGTCACCGTAGCCGTCGATGAGGTCGTCCGGGTCGAGCTGCCCGTCCTGGCCGAAGTCGACCACGATGTCGTAGCCCACGCCCAGGCCAGAGCCAGCGTCGCCGGACAACGTGCCGCCGTCGACGGTGACGATGTTCTGGGCCAGGGTCTCGCCGAAGACGACCGTCTCGGCGCCGTCACCGCTCAGGTCGACCAGGCTCGGGTCGGCGTCCCACTGGGCTGCGGTCTTCGACGCGACCACGTAGACGTCGGCGGTGCGACCAGCAGCGAGGGGGTGGTGCGTCGGGTCGACGGCCACGGTCAGCGGCAGGGTCTCGTTGAAGGCGCGCACGTAATCGAAGCCGGGGAACGCGCCGAGCACCATGCCCGCCAGCTGGGTGTCCCGCTCGACCACCACCACCTTGAGCGTGTCAGACAGGTCGTAGCCCTGGCCGTTGTCCACGCACGCGAGGGCGTAGAGGGTCTGGTCGACGAGCTGCAGATCCTCTGGCAAGGACACCGACACGCTGAGCAGACCGCTCTCGGGGATGGGCCCCAGGGCCACCACTGTGGTGAGCGGCGAGAGCCCGATGTCCACGAGCTGCCCGAGCAGCAGGGACGGCCCTCCCACCAGGTCGACGATGAGCTTGGCCCGAGCGCCTGGTGGCCCGCTGAGATCGACGGTGAAGCCCTCTCTCAGCTGCTTCTCTACCCGCAGCTGGCGATCGACGGTGAGGTCAATGGCCTGGGCGCTGGAGGTCAGGACGCAAGCGAGCACGACGAACAGGAGCGGGATGCGGGCCACGGAAACGCTCGGGGAGGGCGGCGAACGGGAGAATCTGTGTCCCCCAGGCTATCCGAGATCAGACGATCGCGCTGGCCAGGGCAGGAGCCGCATCCCCCAAACCTGGCCGCTGTTGCGTCACATGGGATCGCTATGGTGGCGGGCGTCCTGCCCCGCCCAGCACCGAGGAACCGTGATGAAGCCCCTGCATCTGGCTCTTGCCTTGATCGCCCTGATCGCCGTGGCAGCGGTCGCCCTGCTGATCTACGAACCGGGGACAGAGACCGACCCGCAGGCGGCGGTGGTCAGCGCAGGGGCAGACGAGGGCGAGCGCACACAAGTGACCGCTCCCCTCGCGGACACCACCAGCCGCCTCGACGTGGAACAGCCCGTGGCCCCGGCAACGTCGGGCGACCCACTCGCCGGGGCGACCATGCCCGCCAGCTATCGGGACAGCCTCGGCGGCATCTTCGGGCGGCTCGTCGAAGAGAACGGCGACCCCGTGCCGCACATGACCATCAGCCTCATGGGCGGCGGCGTCACGGACTTGTTCCCCAACCTCGACGCCCTGTTGACCACGGGCAGCTCCGCCATTCAGCCCGAGCTGGGCGAGGTCGAGACCGACGACGAGGGACGGTTTCGGTTCGCCGAGATCGAACCCCGGGTGCTGGGCGTGCTGCTCATCGATCCCGGCGGGCCGCGGGTCTTGCTGCACCTCCTCGAAGAGACGCCGGTGTCTGGCGGAGAGAAAGACCTGGGCGACATCGTCATGCCCCTCGGTGTCACGCTCACCGGAGTCGTGGTCGACGAGCGGGGCGAGGCGCTCCCCGGGGTGCGCGTGCGGGCCACCGATCTGCAGAGCATGATCCTCAGCTCGGGCATCGCCGACTTTCGTGCTGGCAGCGGTGTGCTCGTCGACGACGACGGAGTGCAGATGGTGGTGGTGCCCTCGCCGTCTCTGCACCGCTTCGAGCGACTGCTGCCCTTCCCCACCACCACCTCAGACAACGAGGGCCGCTGGACTCTCGAAGGAGTGCGTCAAGGTCTCGTGTCCCTGGTGCTCGACGACAACGTCCACGTCACCAATGTCGACGGCCCACACTCCACGGGCACGCCGGGCACCGTGCGCGACCTGGGCGAGCAGATCATGCTCGACGGGCTGACCCTCACCGGCCGGGTCATCGACGACGGCGGCAAGCCCGTCCCCCACGCCGAGGTGATGGCGGGCAACCAGCTCATCTTCGGCCCGGTGGCCATCTTGCGGCCGCCGGTTCACGCTGACGAGAAGGGCCGCTTTGAGGTGCCCGGCCTGCGCCACGGAGTGGCCCGCGCCGCCGCGCGTCAGTCCTCCGATCACATCTACACCGCGGACACAGGGGGGCTGGAGCCCGGCGCTGGCGACGTGACCGTGATCTTGCCCAGCACACGCACTCTCACCCTGGACCTGGTCGATGAAGACGACGCACCCATCGAGTCCCTGCGGGTCTTCGCGCGCCACCTGCCCATGCCCGACGCCGCCGAGATCCCCGACTTCTTGATCGAGCCCCGCCAGAACGTCGACGCGGTGAGCAGAGACGAAGACGGCCGCTGGCTCATCGCAGACCTCGACCCGGGCATCTGGGACGTGCTCATCGCCGCCGAGGGCTTCGGCTCGGTGCGCAGCACCTACGACCTGACCCACGCCGACCTGACCGAGTCGCTGATCTTGCACCCGGCCACCGCGGTCACCGTGAGAGTGGTCCAGAACGACGACGACGCCACGCCTGTCGAGTGGGCCCTGGTGAGCGTGCGCAGCGCTGACGACGAAGGCAACCGACGAGACGACGGACCACCCCAGGCCATCACCTCCTCTCGCTGCGACGACGAGGGCGAGGCCGAGCTGCAAGACCTGGCTGCCGGTGAGTACGTCCTCGAAGTCACCCACCCCGCCTTCGCCGTGGCCCAGCAGACACTGACCGTTCCCATCGAAGGGGAAGTACCCGTGATCGTGCTCGACGTGGGCGGCACGGTGGTGGGCACGGTGCTCGAGAACGGCGGGCCACCCAGCAAGATCTTGATGGTCACCCTGCGCACAGACGACACGGAGACCCTGGCCGGCGCCATGCCGCGCATGACCCTCACCGCTCCCGACGGCAGCTTCGCGTTCGCCGACGTCGAGCCGGGCGAAGCTCAACTGCAAGCTCGCGATCGGATGAGCTTCACCAGCCTGGCCACATGGTGGGAACCCTTCGCCATGACCGCAGAGGCCGAACAGAATGTGTTTGTCACGTCGGGGCAGGAGACCGACGCCACCCTGGTCGTGGGCAGCACCTGGGCCGACATGGAGACGGGCTTCGTGCGCGGCCGCCTGGTGGTCAACGGCCAACCAGCTGCAGGCTGGAAGGTGCGCACCTGGGGTGGCATCCGCCGCTCGGTGAGCACCGCAGAAGACGGCAGCTTCGTCATGGGCTATCTCGAAGCGGGCACGGTCCAGCTCATGTTTCATGCAGACGCCAGCCAGTCCCTCGGCACAGGTTCGGTGGACACCAGCTCGTTCGAGCTGGCCGTGGACGAGCAGCGTTTCGTAGAGGTCTCCATCAGCACGGGCGCGGTCGAGGGCCGGGTGGTCTCGGGCATCAACGGTCAGCCCCTCCCCGGCGCCAACGTGGCCCTCAAGGCGGTCAGCGAAGCCGAGGCCGGCTTCTGGGGTGGACGCGGCGCCATCGCCGTGACCGATGCGGCGGGGCAGTACCGCTTCGACGTGGTCAGTGAAGGCGACTACACGGTGACCGCCACCGCCGACGGCTTCGCCCGCTCAGGGACCGAGGCCTTCACAGTCTCACGCCAGGGCACGGCCCGGGGCATCAATGTGCGCCTGGAGCGGGCGGTCAGCGTCTCGGGTCAGCTGGCCTTCGAAGGCACAGACGAAGTGCCCTCGTGGCTCTGGCTCACCGCCCGGTCTGACGACGGAGGCGAAGCCAACACGCGCCCGGACAAGGAGACCCTCGAGTACTCCTTCGACGACATGTCGCCCAACACTTCCTGGACGTTCCAGGTGGTCACCAGCGATGGCATCGACTACGAGCCCATCGAGGTCTACATCCGCAACGGCCGAGACGACCTGGCCCTGGTCTTCAGCCCCGAGATCGAAGAAGAGGTCGAAGAGACCGATGCCCCAGGCGCAGGCGGCGACAGCGATCCCTTCGTGTACGAGATCAAGTAACCCAAGCCCCCGTGGCTGGCCAAGCCCGTCGCCCAGGCCTCGACGGTCTCCCCCAGGCCTGCCCCAAGAGCACCCCAGGCCAACCGCAAGCGCACCGCTGGCGTGCCCCAGACCCGCCGTAAGCGCCACAGCTCAGGGCAGCAAGCAAACCGCCGGCATGCCGACAACGAAACAAGGAAGGCCACAGTAGCCAGCCTCTCCACCACCGAGGGCGCCCCCGTGTCTCACCAAGGGGGGTCTGCAGCGAGTGTGGAGGCGAAGCCGACCCTGTCCGAGCGAAACGGCCCCCCTTGGTGAGACACGGGGACGCCCGGAGCCACGGGGAAAAGCTGCAATCTGCAGCGCGGACGCCAGCTCAGACCACCGGCACCCGGGGGAAGATCGCCCCCAAGGTCTCTCGCAGCCAGAGGTCGCTCGACTCTCCGTCGCTCGGCGGGCCGTCATCGTCGTCGCCGCCCTTGCGGTCCCGGCCGATGATCATGATCCGGGCGCGGCTGATGGCGTGACGGGTGGCGTTCGCGTCGACCCCGGGGATGCCCTCGGCCTCGGGCTGCACGTCGTGCAAGACCACCCGGACGCCTTCGATGCCCACGAAGTCATGCTCGCCCACCCGCCCCGGTTCGGCCCGACAGATGTGGTGCTCCATCAACACGTCCAACACCTCGCCGACCTGCTCGGTGGTCACCGCGTCTTCAATGAAGAGGACGTCCAGGCCTGCTCTGCTCATCACCTCGAAGAGAAAACGCCGCAGCCTCGTGCCCAAAGCGGCCTGGAACGACTGGCCAAAGGTCATGGAGCTGCTGCGCTCCATGCCGCCCCGATCGTCGTCCCGGGTGAGGCCCACCACCAGCCAGCACTGAGGCACGAGAAACGTACCCTCGCCCCGGTCGCCCAGGCCCGGCCGTGACGTGATCAGCAGGCGTTGGATGGCGGCGGTGCAGCGCTCGGCCTTGTCTCGCTCTTCGGCCTCGTCGAGCACGACGCCGGCGTCGTCTTCGAGCAGGAACACCGCGGGAGGCACCCGAGTCAGGGGGACCGCAGCACGAGGCGCCACAGAACTGGGCGTGCCCACCAGCAGGTCCGCATCGTCGAGCCCTGGCAGCTGATCAGAGACCACCAGCCGCCACCCCGCCTGCTCGACGAAGTGCCGCTCGAGCTCAAGAGCCGTGGCCTCGGGCCCCACCGTGGCCCACAACACCTTGCTGCGCGGAAACGCCGGATCGAACAGGCGCCGCCGGCGATTGAATTCGCTGACGGCCATCCAGGCCGAGCCGGTGAAGAGCCAGGCGGCGAGCCAGCCGTACATGCGCACCAGGGCGTTGGTGACCGGCAAGGTGGTCACCGGTTCGGGCCCCCGGGGAGCCAGGAGCAACAGCACCAACAGGGCCTGCAAGGCCAAGCCCGCGTGCACGCCGCGGATGACGTCGGCGATGCGCGCGGTCTTGGGTTTGGCTCCCGCGCCCACGGCGATGTTCAGCCAGGGACCGCTCGGAGGTTCTTCGGGGCGCAACAGCAACGGGGCGCAGCAGCCGCAGACCAGCAGCACCAGGCTGCCCGTTGTCCCCGTGGCGCCGTCGAGCGTGTAGAGCAGACCGCCGATGACCACGAGCAGCACGGAGACGATGCCGATGCGCACGCCGCTGCGCAGCCGCGACCGGCGCTTGATGATCTCCAGGATGGACAACACGATGGCAGGCAACTGCAAGACGATGCCGGAGAGCAGCCAGGCCCAGGTCAGTCCCAAGGCCAGGACGTAGATGCTGTACAGGCCCCGCACTCGCAGAGCCAGCAGACCTTCGCGGAGCAGACCTTGGGCTGGCCAGAGCGCGATGACCGCCAGGGTCAGCGCCCCCACCAGTCGACCCAGCCCGGTGAAGCGCTCGGGGCGAGGGCTCAGGTGCGGGTGAAAGTCGAGGCCCAGGCTGAGCACCAGCTTGCGCCGCAGCAGCTGAAACGAGCTCAGTGCCCAGTCGATCACGAGCACGGTGATGGGCAGGCGGCGATGGCGGGCCATGGAGCAACCGGCCACGAAGAGCATGGGCAGCAAGAACACCCAGAGCAGGTCGTCCACGTCGTCGACCGAGCTGGGGCCGGCGGTCTCGATGAGCATGACCACCATGGCCAGCAGCAGCGCTTCCGGGCCCACCAGGAGCTTGCGCAGGCCAGAGAAGAGTTGGGTGGCGACGAGACGGTCCATCCCCTCATCGTAGCAGCAGGTCAGGGGCGAGGCTTTGCGGGCTGCGGTCGGGCAGAGTGAGCTGGCATACTGGGCCGCCCCTTGCTCCCCAGGAAAACCCGTGTCCTCCGGCCTGCTGTTCACCCAACGGGGCAAGTTGCACCCGGTCTGCACCCTCGGTGCCCTGCTCTTCGCCCCACCGAGCCAGGCCGGAGTGCTCGCCGGAGTGCTGCTGCTCCTGGCCTGGGCGACCCTGCGCCTCTGGGCCGTCCGTCACATCGGCGGGGCCGCCCGGGTCCACGCGCGCAAGGCCAGAGAGCGCAAGCACCTGGTGACCAGCGGCCCCTTCGCCCTGGTCCGCAACCCCCTCTATGTGGCCAACATCATGGGACTCACCGGCACCTGCCTGGTGCTGGCCCCGGTGTGGTACGCCGCCCTGGCCGGCCTGGCCGCCTTCGCCTGGTACGCCACCATCGTGCGCTGGGAGGAAGGTGTATTGGTGGAGCTGTATGGCACCGAGTATGAAGAATACCGGCAATGCACGCCGTGGTTGGTGCCGTCCCTCGGGCGCGTGCTCCGCGGTGGGTACGGCCCGGCGGTGTTGCCGCTGTCGAAGGCCCTGCGGCGGGAGCGGGGCTTGGGAGTGATCGTCGTAGCGGTGGTCCTGTTGGCCGTTGGCAAGTGGTGGTGGGTGGGGTAGGCCCCCTGGGTGTCGTCCATCCCTGGAGGCAGCTGGCAACGCAACGGACGTTGCCGTCACATGCACCCCGGCCTGAGGGGCCCGTGTTAGCTTTGCCCAGGCCCCCGTCACTCGTCGACCCCAACGGAGCCAGGCCATGCAGCCCCTCATTCGTCGCGCTCTGATCCTGGTGGCCATGCTCCTGTCTGCCGAGGCGGCCGAGGCGGCCGAGGCGGGCAGCGGCGGCGTCTGCTGCGATCCCTGGACCGATCTTGGTGAGTCGCTGGCTGGGGCCTACGGCGCGCCGCTGCTCGAAGGCACGGGCTCCTTGGCGGGCAACACCTTGGTCACCCTCTCGCTCTCGAACGCCCTCGAGAACGCCCCCGTGTTCGTGGTCATCGGGCTGGCCGGCCTCTCGGCGCCCTTCAAGGGCGGCGTTCTCGTCCCCAGCCTCGACTTCCTCGTCACCGGGGCCACCGACGGTGCGGGCAACCTGGACATCGCAGCCAAGTGGCCAGGGGGACTGCTGCCTGGCACCGACGCGTATTTTCAGGAGTGGATCGTCGACGGCGCCGGACCATCGGGCCTCTCTGCCAGCAATGCCATTCTGGGGACGACGCCCAACCCGCCCGTGAGCGGCGCGTTCCCGTCCAGCTGGATCAGCGGCACCGACTGCGCGAACGATCCCGAGGTGCAGGTCGAGATGTACAACGCGAACACGTTCATCCTGCGCCAGTCGATGTGCACCAACTTCGAAGGCCCGTTCATGTACCTGTTCTTCGGCGACGACAAGGTGCTCATGCTCGACTCCGGGGCGGGCAACATCCCCATCGCCGACGTCGTCGGCAACGTCATCAGCCAATGGCTCCTCGCGGCTGGCAAGACGTCGATCGAGCTGGTCGTGGCACACACTCATGGTCACGGCGATCACATCGCGGGCGATGCCCAGTTGATGAGCCTGCCCAACACCACTGTGGTGGGAACGTCGACCAACGCAGTGATCAACTTCTTCGGCTTCAGCAACTGGCCCAACGATCAGGTCACCTTCGATCTGGGTGGACGGGTGCTCGACATCGTGGCCATCCCCGGTCACCAGAACGCACACATCGCCGTCTACGATCGGGAGACAGCGCTGCTGGTCACCGGCGACACCCTCTACCCCGGGTTCCTGTTCATCTTCGGCGCCGTGAGCCAGGGCAACTTCACCAAGTACCAGGACAGCCTGCAGCGGCTCGTGGACTTCATGGCAGACAAGCCCATCGCCTGGGTCATGGGCACACACGTCGAGATGACCGCGACGCCTGGCGTGGCCTATCCCTATGGCACATCCGTTCAGCCCGACGAACGGGTGCTGCAGCTGGATCGCAGCCACCTGATCGAGCTCAACCAGGCTGTTCAAGCCATGGGCAGCAACCCTGTGACGCAGGTCCACGACGACTTCATCATTCAGCCCAGCAACTGACAGTCGCTAACGGTCACGACTGGCCGCGCTCGTGACCAGGACCGGTGACACCCCTCTTGGTGACCCGGCCCTAACCACGGGCCCTGAACACGCGCCCTGCCACTTGGCGATTCAGGGGGTGGTGCCCTGCACGCCGTTGCTGGCGGCGAAGCCGAACGGTCCGGCCATGTCGGGGATCCAGACCTGCGAGTAGAACTGAGTCAGGGGAGGGAAGCCCGCTGGCCAGATGACACAGAACTCGAACTTGCCCGACGCGTCAGACGGGATGGGCAGTATGAAATCCGGCGCGGGCACCAACACGCCTCCTTTGAAGGGTGCGCTCAGCTTGACCAGGCTCAGCACGAAGAACGTGCTGGTGCTGGGCTTCGCGTTGCTCAACTTGGCACACAGCGGGTAGCCCGGCTGCAGGTAGCCACAGAAGCTGAGCAGGGGAATGCCGCTGGTGCCTGCCAGGCCGTTGCCCAGGTCAGTCCAGGGGTTGGCGCCCCGGTCCCAGAGCATCCACACCGCGCCCGCCTGGTCTTTGTTGGGGTAGGACGTGTCGTCAGCGCCCACCACCAGATCGATCGCTCCGTTGCCGTCGAAATCACCCAAGCTGACGACCGCCCCGCCAAACTTGTCTCCTGGGACGGGGCAGTTGCCGGAGCAGTCGACGCCGGGCTGAATCACGTCCATGCCCACCACGGACAGGCTCGCCGGCGCTCCTCCGTAGGCCAGGCGGAAGATGCTCATCTCATCTGTAACCCTGTTGCCCGAGAGCAGGTCCGGCACACCATTGCCGTCGATGTCACCAGCGCCGCCCGTGGCCTGACCCAGAGCGCCCGAGATCACTGGCGAGGTGAGCAGCGAACTCATCCTGACCTTCTCGCGTACGGATGTATCCGGGTTCAGAAAGAGGATCCAGGTGTCACCCCAGTCGACACCCAGAGCGTCGTCTTTCCGCGCGCCCACGGCCAGGTCGGGCACGCCATCGCCGTCCAGGTCACCCACGCCAGCGACGCTCACGCCGAACTCGTCGCCGGCCTGCAGCTCCCCCGGGCCGAAGACCGAGAGGCCGTCGCCGATCACCGTGGTGCCAATCACCCTGACCTTGCCGGCTGCGTCCACGTTGAGCCTGTGCACCCAGACCCTGCCAATGCCGTCGTACTCGGGATCACCCACCGCCAGTCCCCAGCCGCCGTTGCCGTCCAGATCGCCCAGACCTGCGACTGAGGTTCCGTAATTCTTGATGTTGTTGAGCTGGGCCACAGGGTATCCGGGAACGATCTTGAGGTTGGGCGTGTCGCCAAAGCTGAGCGGGGCATTCACCATCTGGCCCGTCATGGCGTTGCCCCCCGCGTAGATGCTGTAGACGAAGACACCGCCCTCAGGAACCCCGCTGTCGTCCTTGTCGATCTTGGGCGCCCCCACGGCGACCAGCTTGAAGTCCTGACCTTGCACCGTGACGTCGCCCACGTGCGCGACGGATGCCCCGAACCAGGGGGCCAGTGAACTCTCGAGGCCGTTCGCCTTCAGGTTCGTCCCGTCGAGGGTTGTCCAGGCCTTGAAGTCGCCGCAGGCGTCCAACTGAATCAGGCGCACCTGGCCCACGCTGTTCCTCGTGGACTGCACACCTTGGCTGTCGATGAAGGGCGGTCCCCCGTTCGGCGCTCCCACGGCGAAGTCAGGCACCCCGTCCCCGTCGATGTCGCCCAGCGCGTCGGCCGAGTGCCCGAATCCGGCGGCGGTCGGGTTCTGATTGGGCAGCTCGTTGTTGCCCAGCTCCTGCCATTCGAACGGGCCGACCTGGGCCGACGCGATCGAAGCACTGATCAGGAGAATGCCCACAGCCACAGCACAGCTTCTCAGGTCGTTCACTCTCTTCGCTCCGATTCTCAGTGGTGATGTGTAGCCCGATCCGAGCCGACCGCGCTCGCCTCGGATTCATCAGCCAAAGGCAAGCCACCGCGGTGCCCGAGAGGATCCGAACGGATCCTGCGAGCAGAAGAGCGAGATCCAGAGGCAAAGCGAAGGCCGGACACTTCGAGCGCGACGGACTCTGTCGCTGTCAGCGCCACAACCCTTGCGACAGCCTCTGGTCAGTGTCGGCCTCACCCCGCGGCCCTGGTTTCTCTGCTAAAGCGACTGCATTGCACACCGCCGGGAGAGGGCTCACATCACCGGTGCAGGCGCCTGTCGGTTAGGCTGGAGCGCAGGTGAGGTGCCTCCGCAACCTCACATGGGATGGACACGAGAGCTGGCGTGACAACCTCCAACGACACAAGCGACCGCGCGCGCACTCGTGAGCTGCTTCATGCGGCGCTCGACCTGCCGGCAGAGCAGCGGCAGGCCTACCTCGAAGCGCACCTGCTTCCGGGCGAGACACTGCAAGACGCGTTGAGCCTGATCGCCGAGGTCGACGATCTGGGCGACTTTCTCGAACGACCGCCGGTGCTTCCCTCGCCTCGCGTGTTTCAACCTGCCCTGCCAGAGCGCATCGGCAGCTACACCGTGGAGCGCGTGCTGGGTTGGGGCTCGATGGGCGTGGTCTACCTGGCCAGCCAAGAGGCTCCCAGGCGACCGGTGGCGCTGAAGGTCTTGAGGGTCGACGTCGCCACTCCCACCGCGGCACAGCGCTTCGCCCGGGAGGGATCCGTCCTTGCGCGTCTTTCACATCCGGGCATCGCCTCGGTGTATGAGTCGGGCATCGCCGAGCTGGGCGCGGGACAGCAGCCCTACCTGGCCATGGAGTACATCGACGGCGTCTCCGTCACTCACCATGCAGAGCAGCAGGGCCTCGACCGCCGGGGCCGGGTCGCCCTGATCCTGCCCATCGCCCGAGCCGTCGCCCACGCCCACGACCACGGCGTCCTGCACCGTGACCTGAAGCCCGAGAACATCCTGGTCAGAGAGGACGGCACGCCGGTGGTGCTTGACTTCGGCGTAGCCCACACGGCCACGCCGGACAACTCCAGCCGACTCACCCTGACCGCCACAGGGCAGGTCGTCGGCACCCTGGCCTACATGGCGCCAGAGCAAGCACGTGGTGTGTCATTGGACGCACGGGCCGATCAGTTCGCACTGGGTGTGATCCTCTTCGAGCTGCTCACAGGTGTGCTGCCCATGGACGTGCGGGGTCGGCTGCCCCACGAGGCCCTGCGCATCATCGCCGACGGCGACTGCCTGCTGCCCACCAAGCGAGACCCCACGCTCGCGGGCGATCTGGAGGCCATGCTGATGACGGCCCTGGCCCCCGAGCCCGCGCGCCGTTACCCGGACGTGGACGCCTTCGCCGATGACCTGGAGCGCTGGCTGAGTGACGACCCGGTGCTCGCTCGGCCACCCTCCCGCTTCGAGAGCCTGCGGCGCTTCGTCGCTCGCAACCGCTCGCTGACCCTGCTCGTCGCCGCGGCCTTGATCGCCGTAGGCGCGAGCATCTCCTGGGCAGCAGGCGCGCTGCTCGACCTGCGACACGAGGGAGCGATCTCCCTGCTCTTCTCTGATCGCCGCTTGCTCGAAGACCTGCAGCTGGAGGCGGGCAATCTCTGGCCCACATCGAGCGCCACGGTGCCTGCCTTCGACTCCTGGCTCAGCCGTGCACACGATCTCACCGCACGGAGCCCGGCACACCGCGAGGCGATCCAGGCGATTCAAGAAGCCGGGTCGACTCAGACCGCTTCGGGCCTGGTCTTTGAAGAAGAGTGGCTGCTCCAGGAGGCCAACGGATTCGTCGATGCTGTGCAGACCTTCGCCGAGACTCTCGCAGTCGAAGTCGGACGGCGTCGCGCTCTGGCGGCAGAGATCCACGGCGCTACCGTGGGAGATCGGCTCGATGCCTGGCAAGGCGTGTCCGACCGTGTCCACGCCGACCCGCGCTTCGAAGGCCTCCATCTGCAGCCGCAAGAAGGGCTCGTCCCCCTGGGGCCAGACCCACAGAGCGCGCTGGAGGAGTTCGCCCTGTGGCTCTCGGGCACCGTGCCCGAGCGAGATGGCAAGGGACGTCTCCACCCCCACGAGGAACACGGGCTCGTCTTCGTGTTGATCCCAGGGGGCGAGCTCTTGATAGGGGCCCAGAAAGCCGACCCCGATGCCGCGAACTACGATCAGCTCGTCCTGGCCCATGAGGGCCCGCCGTTCACGGTCAGCCTGGATCCCTTTCTCATCTCAAAGTACGAGATGACTCAAGCCCAGTGGTCCCGGGCGTTCGATGACCAGCCCAGCGATTGGGAAGTGGGTTCGACCATTGCCGGCCAGCTGATCACGGGCCTTCATCCCGTCGAGTCGTTCAGCTGGCTGAGCATGCAAGAACTCTTCCCCCGGCTGGGCATCACGCCACCGACCGAAGCCCAGTGGGAGCGTGCCGCGCGAGGCGGCAGTGAGTGGTGCTACATGGTCGGGCCTGAGCTCACCGACTTGCTCGGCCACGCAAACTGGAACACGCACACGTCCCAGGAGCAGCTGGCCGCGATGGGCATCCCTGACGACGGCTACCTCTCCCACGGGCCGGTGGGTTCGCTGCTGCCCAACGGCTATGGCCTGCACGACGTGATCGGCAACGTCTGGGAGTACTGCCGCGACACGTACAAGGTGCGCTACCACGACCTGGAGCACCGAGCGGGCGACGGGCTGGTGTTGACGGAGCCGGACGGCGACGTCTCTCGCCGGGGCAACTCGTCGGCCCTCAATCCGAGGCTGGCCAGCGTGTATCGGCGCTCGGACAAACTCGCCAGCGGGCGGGACGCCCTCACCGGCGTGCGCCCGGCCCGAGCGCTCCAGCTCCAGCCCGCGCAAGTGGCGGGTTCGACACCGCCGAGCACAAGCAAGTGACGAGCCCCAACGATGACTGAAGATCAGCAACAACCCATCGACGAGCTCGCTGCAGAGCTCTACGAGACGCTGCGCCGCATCGCGGGCCGCGCCCTGTTCAAGGGCTCGCGCCTCGACCCCACAGACCTGGTCCATCAAGCCTGGGTCAAGCTGGCAGGGGCGGACAAGTTCGACACCATGCCCCGGGCCCACTTCCTGGCCCTGTGCGCCACGATCATGCGCCGGGTCGCCGTGGATGAAGGCCGGCGGCGCCTCGTCGAACGGCGCGACCCCGAACGCATCACCCTGTCCGGCATCGCCGAGGGCGAGGACGTCCCCGCCGTCGACCTGCTGGCCCTCGACGGCGCGCTGGATCAGCTGGAGAAGGTCGACGCACGCTGGGCGCGCATCATCGAGCTGCGCTTCTTCGCCGGCCTCTCCGGGGACGAGGTCGCCCTGGCCCTGGGGCTCTCGCGACGCACGGTGGCCCGCGAGTGGACCCTGGCCCGAGCCTGGCTGCGGCGCAAGCTGGGCTGAGGGTTGCACAGCCGAGGCCCCATGGGCGCTCAGCGACGCCCCATGCACTCATTCATGCCGCTCTGGCTCTCTCCTGAAAGCTCCTGACGCGGCCGCAGGCAAGGCTGGTGAGCCATCGAGGCTCATCAGGGCTGCGTACTGACGACCGCGTTCGACAAGCTGGCGCCGCCAGAGGCCGTGTCGTCCTGGATGCCGTACTGGTACCAGATCGATGTGGCCACAGGCACGCCGGCCGGCCAGGTGACATCAGAGGTGCGATCGTCGTCCACCGTGAGCTCGACACGTTCGGCGCCCGGGGGATAGTCGAGCAGGTCGAGGTCGTCCCAGCCCGCTGCGGGGATGGCCGGGGGCGTGATGCAGCCGCCGACCATCGCCATGGCCAGTGCAACAAGGGTCAGGCCCAGCCCACGGACGAAGTAGCGGCGGTTGATGAGTGGCATGGTGTGGTTCCACGGTGGCCGAGATCGGACTCGCAAACTGATTGTCGTTGCGCATCGAAGCGACCTGACGTCGAGAGTGCTCAGAAGTCGCAAGCAGTCTTGCGGCCACATCCCAGTTCAGCGCCGATGCGATGAGGGTACGCCTACGGCTCGATCCTCACCACTTGATTGTCTGTACCGGCGACGTGGAACGTGGTCCAGGGGCCGTCGTCGCCGATGGAGAGTTCGTAGGGCCCGGGGAGCACATGCAGGGGCACGCGACAACGAGAGCGGCCTGTCCAGCGGTAGGTCTTGAGCAGCGCGCCCGCGGCGTCGCGAACTCGCACGGAGAGCGGCTGATCGAAGGGCTCGGCGGGCTTCTCGCCCTGGAGGTAGATCGTGGGGGCAAACTCCACGTCCACCACCAGCTCGGTGTGTTCACCTTCGCGTAGGGTGACGAGTTGGCTGTGACCGACCATCTCCTTGTCGACCACGAACAGGCGGTAGTCCCCGGCCTGCTCCTTGAACGACCCGGACTCGCCCACAGGGATTCCCTGCCCATCGACATGATCGCCAGAGAGGGTGCGCAGAACAAAGACCACGCGGTCCCTCGAGGACACGCCAGCGATGACGTTCGGCGTCACGGTGAGCGTGCCCCCCACCGGCATGACCAGCGCGCCCAGGTCGTGATCGACGGAGATGTCTGGGTAGTCGAAGAACAGCCTGAGGTCAGGACGGCCCTCGACCTCGATGAGCGCGCCATGGCTTCCGGCACCGAGGCGATCTACCACGAACTCCCGGCCGCCTGCAGAGAACTGCTTCCTCCGAATGACCACCCTCGTGCTTGAGTGGAAGAGCGCGCTCGCCAGCTCCCCGTCGACGACGCGTTGGATGGAGATCTTGCCCTTCAGAGGGAGGCCATCCGGATCCACGACGGTGCCGGTCACGCGGCCTGAGACGAGGCCCCGGGGCAGCTCTATCTCGAGGGCCACTTCTGGCACGTCTGCGGTCAGTTCGAGGGTAGGCCAGGACGCCTGCGCTCGCTCATCTTCGAAGACCGAGACCGTGACCTGTTCGCCCACGATGCCACCGAAGTGAAACGCGCCGGAGGCGTCAGTCCGCACCTGGCCCTTCCAGTCGTCGTTGGTGGCCTTGAGCACAGCGCCTGCGAAGGGGACGCCTCGAGTGTCAACCACCGTGCCTGCCAGCTCGACGCCACGCTCGAGCACCGGGTTCCAGTGGGTGGTCTCCCCGCTGTGCAGGCGTAGGTCTTCCTCGAGGGGAGCGTAGCCCGGGTGTGTCAGGGTGACCGGCACATCCATGTCGCCAGAGCCTGAGAGCTGGCGGAGGGCGAAACGCCCGTCGGCGTCAGTGGCGACTTCGTAGGGTGCGTTGAGGTGCATGCTGCCGATCACGGCCTGGGCCACGGGCTCGCCTTGCGCGTTTGTGACCCGGCCGGCAAATCGAGCCTCGGGAGACATCGTGAGTTTCAGCACCGGGGGGTCGCCGGCCAGCGGAAAGAGAGAATCAGGCAAGGCCAAGGTCATGGGCGTGCCGTCTGCCGCAAGGTAGACGTGCCCCAGGGCAGTCCTCTGCCCGGTTTGGCGAGCTTCAACATCGAGGAACGAGTTGGACAGCCCCTCCAACCGCGCTCGCCCGTGATCGTCAGTGATCATCGGGCGTCGCAGCCGTTCCGTGATGACGATCTCATCAGCGGACTCATAGTCGTCGTTGATGTAGCTGCGATCAGCGGCCTCGACGCGCACGCCCGGCAGGGGCGCGTCGTTCTCGTCGGTGACAAGCACGTCGAGGCCGAAGCCGCCGGGCTCCAGCACGATCTGAGCCTCCGCGCCCGGAACCTCACGCAAGAACTCGACGGGCGTCTTGAACGAGGCGATGTAGCCCTCAGCGTCCGCAGCCAGGAAGTGGGCCTCGCTGACCTGCGCCACCTGGAAGCCGCCGGTGGCGCCGGTCATGGCCACCACGCCACCCAGCTCGATGGCGCTCGGCGACTGCGAGCACCAGACCCGAGCGCCAGCAATGGGATCTCCCGCGGCAGAGACCACTCGGCCCTGCACCGGATTCACCGAGTCGTCCAGCACAAGCTCACGAGTCACCACCGTGTCGGCAGGGATGTCGATGAAGGCCTGCAGATCCAGCCGCCCCAGCACGGTGGTCAACCCCGGGGCCAGTCCACCCAGCTCGACCCAACCGTCGCCATCGGTAGGGAGCGGAAGGACTTCATCCGACCTGCGTTGGTCGCCTGCAGGGAAGATCCACAGCGGCACCCCTGTCACGGGAG
>Ga0114933_10002429_pt1 | contig 19397 bp, 15 predicted proteins | sample 4SBtaG_FD_89691 | JGI IMG/M metagenome (GOLD analysis project Ga0114933, IMG submission 89691) | Deep subsurface microbial communities from Kolumbo volcano to uncover new lineages of life (NeLLi) - 4SBTROV12_W25 metaG | ecosystem: Environmental > Aquatic > Marine > Volcanic | place: Kolumbo... | reverse complement strand
CCGCGCCGTTCTGCCCCGGATCTTCGCCGCCGCCATCGCCATCTTCGCCGCCGCCGGTCCCCTCTTCGACGCGCTGCACGGCCCCGAAGACGTCTACGCCGTGCGCCTGATTCCGGAGCTCAACTTCGGCCTGCAATGGCAGGCATGGCGCGACCAGTCCGGACCGCTGACCAGCTTCGAGCCGCTCCAACCCGACGTCCGAGCGCGGCTTCATCGGCGCGGTCTGGTGCCTGCCGTCGATCTCGTCCCGGGTTACCCACTTGTTCGCGAAGGCCTGCACGAGCCGCCTTTTCCGCATCCCCCGCGCGCCGCGACGGCGACAGGCGACGACACCGGGCCACCCAACGTCGTGATGACCGTCGTCGAATCGCTCAATCGGTTGTTCGTCCACGAGCTGAGTGGCAGGTACCGCGGCGCCATGCCCGAGCTCAGCAAGCTGGCCCGCCAGATGACCCGCGTCGATGGCTTCTACAACACCGCATCACCGACCATCGCCGGCCTGGTCGGCATGCTCTGCAGCATTCACCCGCCCAGTCACCCGACCGAGCTCAAGCCGCGCGAAAAAGACGCCGGCGCAACGGCGTTCACGTGTTTGCCTGACGTCTTGCGCGCTGCCGGATATCGCACCGTCGTCATCCAGGGGACTGACAAGGAAGCGACTGGGATCGCGCGCTTTTTCCGAACCCATGGGGTTGATGAGCTGCATGGTCGGGCCGAGATTGAGGCGCGCTATGCCGACCGCGAGCACGGGCCGTGGGGCGCCTACGACCACACGTTGGTCGACTACGTGCAGACCGAATACACGCGGCTCGAGAAGCTCCGTCGCGCCGATGGCAGGCCGTTTTTCCTGCTGTTCATCACCACCGACACCCACGACCCCGGCGTCGCCCCCGCCGATTGCGCGCTGCCGCGTCGAGCCGATGGGTCATTTGCCGTCGATGACGTGCCCGATGGCGCCGCGCCGCGCAGGTTGCTCGCTTCTTACCACTGCGCGGACAAGGAGCTCGGACGCGTCGGCCGGTTCTTGCGCGCCAACGGCAGGTGGGATCGCACGATGTGGCTCATCACGGCCGATCACTCGGCGTATCGGACCCTGGCGAGCCGCCCTCTCTTCGCGCCTGTCAAAGACGAAACCGGCTGGACCTTCGCGCCCGTGCCGTTGCTGATTCGCGACCCGCGCCACCGCCTGCCCGCGCGGCTTGCAACGCTCGCCGGCACGCTCGATGTCGGGCCGACCGTTTTGCACATGCTCGGCCTCCCGATCGGCCGCCACAGTTTCACGGGCCACAGCATCTTCGGGCGTCGTCGCGACCACCCCATGCTGATCGGTCGCGTCGGCGGACGCCTCGTCTTCTTGCACAGCGGCACGACGTGGCGCGAGATTCCGATGCAGCTGTTGAACCGGGCCTGCGAACGCAACGAACGCCTGCTGCACCACGGTCAGCAACCCATCACAGCGTGTGACCTGCGCGCCTGGGTGCGGTGGCAGGATCAGCTCTGGCGCGCGCGGCGGCTCTTCCCGGCGACCATGTATTGGGGCACCACGGCACCGCCCGGCTGACAACACGCTCGACCCTTCCCCGCGCCCGCCAATTGGGGTACCACCGACCGAACGCAACCGGCCGCGATGAACGACCTCCACGAAACGCTGCAGCTTCCATCGGCGTCGCAGCTCGAGCAGATGGCGGCTGCAGGCGATCCCGCTGCGACCGTGCTGATGAAGCTCGGCATCGACAAGAACACGGTGCTCCGCGCCCGTGGCGGCACGATCATCCCGCGCCCATCGCGGCCGCAGACGCAAGACGACATCGCGATCGCCGCGCTGCAAGAGCTGGTCATCGGCACCGGCGGCAACGTCGACTTCGAGGTTCACGACACGCTCGGGCAGGGCGGCATGGGCATCGTGCGGCTCGCCAGCCAGACGTCGCTGGGTCGCCACGTCGCGATCAAGTCGGTGCGCGACATGGCCCAGGTCGATGAAGCCTCGCTCGCCCTGCTGCGTGAAGCGTGGGTAACGGGCGCGCTCGAACACCCCAACATCGTTCCTGTCCACACGCTTGGCCGCGACCGCAACGGCTCGCCGATGTTCGTGATGAAGCGCGTCGAAGGCACGTCGTGGGAAGTGCTGCTCGAAGATCCGTCCCGGTTGCCCGAGGAGGCGCGCGAGGATCCGCTCAGCTACCACATCGAGGTCTTCCAACAGGTCTGCAACGCCGTTGCATTCGCGCACAGCAAGCGGATCCTGCACCGCGACCTCAAGCCTGAAAACGTGATGGTCGGCCCGTTTGGCGAGGTGTACCTGCTCGATTGGGGCCTCGCCGTCTCCCTGGCCGAAGAACCCGGTCGCATCCCGCTCGCCCGCGAGATCAGCTCCGTCGCCGGCACGCTGCCCTACATGGCGCCCGAGATGGTCAGCAGCGACGGGGACTCGATCGATGAACGCACCGACATCTACCTGCTCGGGGCCGTGCTGCACGAGGTCCTGACCGGCACATTCCGCCACGACGGCGACAGCGCGCTCGCCATGATCGCCGCCGCATGGCGCTCCGAACCGGTGACCTACCCGTCGCACGTGCCCGCCGAGCTCGGCGCCATCGCCAACCGGGCCTGCGCCAAGGAACACGCCGACCGCTTCCAGTCCGTGCCGGAGCTCAAGGCCGCCGTGACCGCCTGGGGCCGTCATCGCAACTCGGTCTTGCTGTGCGACGCGGCCCACGTGCAGCTCGAAGAACTGCGTCAGCTTATCGAAGACGACGACGACCCGACCGCAGTGCACGACACCTTCGCCGCCTGCCGTGTGGGCTTTCAAGCCGCCCTGCAAAGCTGGCCCGAGAGCCCGGCTGCCCGCGCCGGCCTGCAAGCCGCAATCGTCGCGATGGTCGACGCCGAGATCCGCGCGGGTCACCTCACCGCCGCCACATCTCTGGCCGCGACCTTGCCCGACCCCGAACCCGCCATCGACGCGCGACTCGAGCAGCTGCGGACCCAAAAACAACTCGACGCCGAACGTGCCGCACAACTGCAGAGGATGGAGCAGCAAAACGACCTCCGCTACGGCACCCGCACACGCGCTTTCATCGCCTTGATGTTCGCGGGCACCTTTGGCCTGGGCACGTTCGCTGTCGGGATCGCCGAGCGCGCCGGCCTGCTCGTCTACGCCCACGAGCACAACATCATCGCCTCGGTCACGTTCCTCGGCATGATCGCCGCCATCTACCGCTGGGCCCACGAGACGCTGACCCGCACCGCATTCAACCGCAAGATCTCGCGGTCTCTTTTCGCCATCGCCATCTGCTGCGTTCTGCTGACCTTCGCCCTGTGGTGGAGCAACCTGCCGCCGCGCGCCTGCCTGCCCATCTCGCTGCTGCTCTTTGCCGCCTACATGGGCACGCTCGCCGCGACCCTGGACACCCGCCTGTTCGTGTCCGCCGCGGTCCACACCGTCTGCTGCATAGGCTCGGTGTTGTGGCCGCAATGGGGCTTTGAATGGGTCGGTTTCAGCCACCTGGCTTCAAGCTTCCTCGTGGCGTGGATTTGGCGCCCGGAAAAGATCCGCGGCGACTACGACGGGCACACCAGCAACGTCGTTTGACCCGGCTTGCCGTCGCGGCGCTCTCCATCCAAGCCCCGATCAAGATCGCACCCCGCAAACTCGGTGTTTCGGCGTCTTCGTGTCGTGAAAATGACGGGATCGGTTCGGTGACCTAGACTGGCTGGGATGCTCGCCGCTGGATTGGAATTGCTCGTCGTGGGGATGGGCACCGTTTTCGCCTTCCTGGGTCTGATGGTGTTGCTCATGCACGCCTCGGCCCGGGTCTTCTCTGCACTGCAGCCCGCAACGGCCGCGCCCCAAACCGCCGACCTCGACAACGACGACGCCGAAATCGCATTGGTCCTCGCCGCGGTCGCCGCCCAGCGCCGCCGCAAAGCAGCTGGCTCTACAACCTCTTGAACCCGCGCACCTGCGCCGCTACCGAACGCCTCCATGCCCAAGAAAAACGTCCATGTCATGTGCACCGCGTTCCGCGACGGCTTCCAGTCCGTGTTCGGCGCCCGTGTGCTGACCGACGACTTCCTGCCCGCGGTTGAAGCAGCGCGCGCCGCCGGATTGACCCACTTCGAAGCCGGTGGTGGCGCCCGCTACCAGGCCCTCTACCTCTACTGCCGCGAAGACGCGTTCACGATGATGGACCGGTTTCGCGAGACAGCCGGCGCCGACGCCAACCTGCAGACCCTCGCCCGCGGCGTGAACGTCGTCGGCCTCGACAGCCAATCGTCCGACGTCATCAACGCCCACGCGGTGCTGTTCAACAAGCACGGCATCTCGACCATCCGCAACTTCGACGCGCTCAACGATGTGCGCAACCTCGTCTTCTCCGGCAAATGCATCACCGAAGCCGGTCTCAACCATGAGGTCGTGGTCGCGATGATGGCCCTGCCACCCGGCTGCCAGGGCGCGCACACACCCGAGTTCTACATCGACGTCTTGCGCTCGATCCTCGACGCCGACGTGCCGTTTACATCGATCTGCTTCAAGGACGCATCGGGCACCACGACACCCGCCGTCGTCTACGAGACCATCCGCCGCGCCCGCGCCCTGGTCGGCAAGGACGTCCACATCCAGGTCCACGCCCACGAGACGGCCGGTATCTCGCTGATGCAGTACAAGGCGGCCCTCGACGGCGGCGCCAACGGCATCGATCTCTCGCTCGCTCCGGTCAGCGGCGGCACGGCCCAGGTCGACGCGATCACCGCCTGGCACGCGCTGCGCGGCACCGACTACGACCTCGGCATCGACATCGACAAGACCCTCGAGGCCGAGGAGATCTTCAAAGAGTGCATGGCGGACTACTTCATCCCGCCCGAAGCCCGCGCCGTCGAACCCATCATCCCGTTTTCGCCGATGCCCGGCGGCGCGCTGACCGCCAACACGCAGATGATGCGCGACAACAACATGCTCGACCGCTACCCGGCCGTCATCGCGGCGATGGGCGAGGTGGTCCGGCGCGGCGGCTTTGGCACATCGGTCACACCCGTCTCGCAGTTCTACTTTCAGCAGGCGTTCAACAACGTGATCTTCGGGCCCTGGAAGCGCATGTCCGAGGGCTACGGCAAGATGGTCCTCGGCTATTTCGGCAAGACCCCGGTGGAGCCCGACGCCGAGCTCGTCAAGCTCGCCAGCGAACAGCTCAATCTCGAGCCGACCAAACGCGACCCGCGCCTCATCAACGACGACGACCCGAGCAAAGGGCTTGATGTGGCGCGTCGGCTCGTCGCCAAGGAAGGGCTGCCGACGACCGACGAAAACGTCTTCATCGCCGCCACCTGCAAGGACAAGGGCATCGCTTTTCTCAAGGGCGAAGGCGGCTGGGGCGTGCGCAAGGCCAGCAAACACAAGGACGCCGAGACGCCCGTGTCCGACAACTTCCAGGTCAAGGTCGGCGACAAGGTCTACGTCGTGCACATGGACGGCGAGCAGGCGACCGTCAACGGCAAACAGTACGACTTCAACGTCGAGGCCATCGACGAAAAGCAGGCCGAGACCGCCGCAAAGAAGGGCCAAACAGAGGTCAAGTCCGAGCTGCCCGGTAACGTCCTCCGCGTCGACGTCACGCGCAACGACCTGGTCCGCGAGGGTGAGGTGTTGCTGGTGCTCGAAGCGCTGAAGATGGAGATGGAAGTGCGCGCCACCGCCGGTGGACGCGTCGCCGAGGTCAAGGTCGGCGTGGGCGACAACATCAAGGCTGGCGACGTCCTCGTCGTGATCGGATAGACGCGAATGGACGGCGCTTTGAACAAGCTGTGGATGTCCACCGGGATCGCCAGTGTCGGCCCCGGCGAGCTGATGATGGGCGCGGTCTGCCTGCTGCTCATCTACCTCGCCGTCGCCCGTGATTTTGAGCCGTTGTTGCTGCTGCCGATCGGCTTTGGTGGTCTGCTCGCCAACGTCCCGGTCGCCGCCATCAGCGGGCCGGAAGGCTTCCTGGGCATCCTCTACGGGCTCGGTGTCGCCAACGGGCTGTTCCCGCTGCTGATCTTCATGGGTGTCGGCGCGCTGACCGACTTCGGCCCGCTGATCGCACACCCCAAGACCGCGTTGCTTGGCGCCGCCGCGCAGTTTGGCATCTTCGCGACGCTCATCGGTGCCTTGTGGCTATCCGAAACGGTCGTGGGCATCGACTTTTCGCTCCAGGACGCGGCCGCTATCGGCATCATCGGCGGCGCGGACGGACCCACCGCGATCTTCCTGGCCGGCAAGCTATCCCCCGATCTGTTGGGGGCCATCGCGGTCGCTGCATACAGCTATATGGCGCTGGTCCCGATCATCCAGCCGCCGATCATGATGGCGCTCACCTCCGAGGACGAACGCCAGGTCCAGATGCGGCAACTGCGCGAGGTAAGCCGCGCCGAAAAGATCACCTTTCCGCTGATGGTCTTTGCGTTGTGCGCGACCCTGTTGCCCGCCGCGACCCCGTTGGTGGGGGCCCTGATGTTTGGCAACCTGCTCACCGAATCGGGCGTCACCGACCGCCTCAGCAAGACCGCTGGCGGACCGATGATCAATATCGTCACGATCCTTCTTGGCCTCGCGGTCGGCAGCAAGCTGGCCGCCAACAAGTTCCTCGCCGGTGAGACCCTCGGCATCCTCGCGCTGGGCCTCGTGGCGTTCGCATTGGGCACCGCCGCAGGCGTGCTGCTCGCCAAAATCATGGCCAAAGTCTCAAAAACGCCGGTGAATCCGCTGATCGGCGCCGCGGGCGTTTCGGCGGTTCCCATGGCGTCGCGCGTCGTCAACAAGGTCGGGTTGAGCGCCAATCCCAGCAACTTCCTCTTGATGCACGCGATGGGGCCCAACGTGGCTGGCGTCATCGGCAGCGCCGTCGCGGCGGGCGTGCTCTTGGCGATGGTGGGCTGACTGTGATACTCGCCGCAGGGTCGAGTCGCCGGGGCCAAACTCCGGCGATCACGCAGAGGCGCCTGTTCGATTAAAAGGTTTGCAGTGCCAGAAGAAGTCACCGGCGTCTGTTCGATCTGCGGCCTCATCGGCACCGAGGCCAAGTGCCCCAACGACGGCAGCAAGCTCGTTGACACCGCCTGGGTCGACTCCGCCCTCGAAGAAAAAGACATCGGTGTGCTCATCGGCGGCCGCTACGAGGTCATCGGGGACGTCGCGATCGGCGGCACCAGTCGCATCTACCAGACGTACGATCGCGCCACCGAGCGCGAGGTCGCCGTCAAGATGGTGTCGGTCGATCCGCAGATCGTCGGCGACAGTGGCCGCGACAACTTTCTGCACCACGCCCGCACCGTCGCCCGCCTGACCAGCGTCCACACCGTCACCGTCCACGACATCGGCGACGACACCGCCACACCATTTGTGGTGCTCGAGCTCATCAAGGGCCGCAACACCGACGACCTGATGCGCCTGCTCCGCAAGAAGCACCGCAAGCTGCCGGCCGAATGCGCTGCGGAGCTTGCCGCCGGGGTCCTGCGCAGCCTCGCCGAAGCCCACGAAGCCGGCCTCGTCCACGCCAACATCAAACCCGCACACGTCGTCCTGGCGCGCACCGGGTTTGGCGAGTTGACGGTCAAACTGCTCGGCTTTGGCGGCGCGCGGTCGGGCGGAATGGTCGAAACGCCGGCTTACATGGCGCCCGAACAAATCCAGCGCAACCCGCTCGACGGCCGCGCCGACCTCTACTCGCTGGGCGTGCTGCTCTATGCATGCCTGGCCGGCAAGCTGCCCTTCTCCGACCGCAACCCGGCCGCGGTCAAGAGCAAGCACCTGACCGACGATCCCGAACCGCTCGGCCTGCACGGCGACATGGCCCAGGCCATCGCCCGCTTCGTACACCGCTTGATGGCCAAAGACCGCGGCGCCCGCCCACGAACCGCGCTCGATGCGCTCGTGACCCTGCAAGCCATCGCTGGCCGTCGCCTCCACGCCGTTCCGCACCTCGCGAGCCTCGACGACGAGCTTGACGACACGTTCAACGAGCACCTCGTCGACAGCAGCGGCAAACCCAGCGACTTCCTCGACGCCAAGACCAACATCTATGGCATCTCACCCATCGCTGTCGTTGGACCCGCGCACCAGGACGACAACGGCAACGGTTAGAGCGCTCCTTCGGCGTCGAACTTCAGCAATTCTCAGGCCGCGCGCTTTCGCCACGCCCCTCCCGGCGCCATCCCGGTGCGCCGCCAGCGGCAACGACGACCGGGTCGGCCTCGCGATCTCCGGCGCGTTCCGGCAAGAGACCTGCTACCCACGCTTTGCGCGATGACAACGGCGGGTCAGGATTTGGTGGCCAGCCCGAGCGTCACCTTGCCCTCGGATGCGTCCTTGTCGAGCACCACGACGGGGAACTCGGCGTCGACCTGGAGCCAGTCGGGGTGTTCGCCGCGCGGGCCGGGGATTTGGCTGGTGTGGAGCAAGCCGCTGACGCCGCCGAGATCGATGAAGGCGCCGTAGGGTTTGATGGCGCGGACGCGACCCTTGATGGTCGTGCCGACACGCAGGGCTTCGATGGCCTCGCGTTGGCTGCGGGTGAGGATCTGCCGGCTCGAGCGACGATAGCGGCCGCTGCCGTGTGCGCTCGCGCGGCGCATTCGGGCTGAGGATCGACGGTCGCCGCTGAGAGGAAACTGGGCGCGTCGTTGTTTGTGGGCAGCCCAGGCGCGCTTGGCGTCGGCGCGGGTGAAGGCGCAGATGAGGTCGCGCAGGGGGCCGGGGACGGCGTGGACCGGGCCGGCTGGGTGGCTGGTGGCGCGCTTGTAGCAGTTGAGCAGTGTGCGCTTGATAGCCCAGGCCAGCTCGTCGATGTCGCCTGGCTTTTCGTTGAAACAACGCAGCAGTTCCTCGCGCGCGGCGGGTGACATGCCCTGGTTGGCCTCGTCTTTGTCGGGCGTGCGGGCGACGAACTCGGCGAGAGTTCGCGGCGACAGGATGACGTATTCCTCGACCCCGTGGATGCGCGCGAGCTTTTCGCGGTGGCGATGCGGATCGCTGATTTGGGTGACCTGGACGCGCACGCCGCGGTCGCCACCAGCGTCGCTGTACTTGACCCGCAGGTCGGTCTTTTCGAGGAAATCTTCGTGCAGGCCGGCCGGGCGCGCGCGGTGACTTGATTCGTTGAGCACATCGAGCATCAGCTGTTCGAAGCGGCGCTCGTTGGGGCTCGCCGCGATGTGCAGCTCGGGGCACGGGTCGCTTGGGTGAAAGCGCTTGAGGATGCGGTGTAGGTCGCGCAGGTCCTTGGCCAGCCGGTTGGTCGACGCGCGGGCGACGTGCCGGGCGAAGTAGCAGGTCATGTCGAGCTCGGGGAACTCGAAGCCGATGCCCCAAAAACGCACCGCGAGGAGCTGATCGAAGCGCAGGTCGCACGGTTGCCCCTCGCCGATGGTGGCGACGACGCGTTGAATCGGTGCGCGCGCTGCTGTCGCGGGAACCTGGGCGTCGGGGCCGGCGGCCTGCGCCGAGATGACAGCCCGGACCAGCGCGACGGTCACGGTGTTGAAGACGTCTTCGCGGACCTGCTCGAGCAACGCGTGAACGGCGTCCATCCGCAGCTCGGCGAGGCGCTGGTTGGGTTGTCGCGCGAGGTGTTCGTAGACCTTGAGCAAGCGGCTGCCGATCTTGGCTTCGAGGCCGCTGCACGCCACGCGCTCTTCGAGTTCGTTGCGACCGTGGGCCTGTTCGAGGTCCAGCAAGGCCGCTCGCAGCGTGCGATAGAAATCGGCGAGCTCCCAGTATTCGATCGCCGGCCAACTCGGCGGCACGAGTTCGGCAGACGCCCTCTTGCTATCGGTCGCCGCGCCGTCGGAAGTGACGGCGGTCGGGGCGGTTGGTTTGCTCACGTGTTTCTCGGCTGAGATCGCTTGTTGGTGTCACTTGGGGGTAACAGTCTGGCGACCAACCCGCAACCTCAGGTTCGCGGCGATGACCCGGCGCGACGCAATCGTGACGGTCTCCGGGGTCATCCGGCTGCGTCGTAGGCAGCGATAACCTCGGCGGGTGCCTGCACGAGTTCGATCAGGACGCCCTCACCGCCAATCGGGAACGCATCGTTGGCGCGCGGATGCAAAAAGCAGATGTCGTGGCCCGATGCGCCCTTGCGGACGCCGCCCGGTGCGAAGCGGACGCCTTGCTCGGTCAGCCATGTCACAGCCGTCGGCAAATCGTCGATCCACAGCCCGATGTGGTTGAGCGCAACCTTGTCGACGCGCGGCTTGCCGTCCTGGGAGAGCGGCTGCATGAGGTCCACCTCGACCTCGCCCAACCCGCGGCCGAGCACCGCGATGTCTTCGTCGACATTTTCCCGCTCGCTGCGGAACGTGTGCGAAAAGCGGAGGCCGAGCAGGTCGATCCAAAGCCGGGCGAGCCTGCCCTTGTCCGGTCCACCGATCGCAACCTGCTGCAGTCCGAGCACGCGAAATGGCCGTTCATTCTGTTGATTTTCCAACGTTTTTCTCCTGTTTGCGAGGGCGCAAAAAGCGGCTCGTGAGGCCGACCGCAACCCGCTGGCCGGACCGTCGACGCGATAATTTGTAGCCGCGGATCGCGAATGCGACAATGTACCGCCGGGCCGCTGTCCAGCGCCCGCGCTTTCCCCCTCTTGGAGTTGTCATGGCGATCTCGACCGTTGCGGCCATCCGCGAAGCCATCGAAGTGATCGAAGCGGCGGTCGGCGACGTCTCGGCGCCGCTGGGTATGGTGCTCGGGAGCGGGCTTGGTGAGGTCGCCGACGAGATCGAAAACGCCCGCACCATCTCCTACGATAAGATCCCCCACCTGCCGTCATCGACCGTCAAGGGCCACGCAGGTCGCCTGGTTCGGGGTACATGGCAGGGCCGCGAAGTCATCATGTTGCAGGGCCGCGTGCACAAGTACGAAGGCCACAGCTTCCCGCGCGTCGCGCTGCCCGCCCAACTCCTCGGCGCGATGGGCGTCGACGTGCTCGTGCTCACCAATGCCGCCGGCGCCGTCAACGCGCAGTTCACGCCCGGCGACCTGATGCTCATCACCGATCATCTCAACCTCGCGGGCGGCAATCCGCTCGTCGGCCACAACGACAGCCGCATCGGGCCGCGTTTCCCCGACATGACCGAGGTCTACGACAAGAAGCTGCGCCAAACCGCGCTCGCCTGCGCCGCCGAGCAAGGTATCAAGCTGCAACAAGGCGTGTACGTGGGCGTCCTCGGCCCGAGCTACGAGACCCCCTCCGAGATCCGCATGGTCCGCGCCCTCGGCGGCGACGCCGTCGGGATGTCCACCGTTCCCGAAGCGATCGCCGCGCGCCACATGGGCGTTCGCGTGCTCGGGCTCAGCTGCATCAGCAACCTCGGCGCCGGAATGGGCGGCGGAAAGCTCGATCACAGCCACGTCGCCGAAGTCGCCGGGGAAGCCACCGATCGCATGCGGCGGTTGCTCGCGGCCATCGTCCGCACCCTGCCGGACCTGCCCGTGCGTCGCGACGTGATCGACCGCCTGGCCGGCCGCGCGAACCCATGAACCCGAACGTTCCTGGCCCAAAACCTCCCACGCAACCACCGAGCACCTGAAGCCGCCATGAACCGCACCGACGACACCCTCGACCCCGCGCTCATGGAGCTCTTTCACGCCGCCGTGGACGCACAACCACACGCCTACGCGCCTTACTCCGGGTTCCGGGTGGGAGCAGCCCTGCGCGCCAAGGACGGCCGCATCTTCGGTGGCGTGAACGTCGAAAACGCTTCCTTTCCCGTCACGATTTGCGCCGAACGCGGTGCCCTGATGGCCGCCGTCGCTGCCGGGGTGCAGGAGTTTGACGCCATCGCGGTCGTCACCGACGCCAAGAAGCCGGCCGCTCCGTGCGGTCTGTGCCGGCAAATGCTCGCGGAGTTCGGGCTCGACCTGAAGGTGCTCATCGCCGGTCGCGAGGGCCCGGATTGCGTCGTCACCCTCGGTGATCTGCTCCCACGCGCGTTCACCCGCGGCAGTTTTGAGCTGCGCAGCGTCGTCATGCCCGCCGAACCTCTCGACGATAGCGATGCCTGAAAAGGCGCGCACGGTCCGCCTTGCCCTGGCCGGGGCGGTTCTCTTCGGCGCGCTCGCAGCGTGTTCGGGCGCGCCGCCAATCCAAGACTTTGGCCGCTCGCCGTATCCGGTCTGGCAGCCGCTGAGCGCGTACGAAATCGCCGCGCTTCATTCCCGAGTCAGAGCTGCCCGCGGCGACTGGAAAGCCCTGCTGCGCTTGGCCTTGGTCGCATCCGGCGACCCGCGCGACCCGTCCGATCTGCGCGACCTCGAGTCTGTGGTCGCCGACTTCCTCGCAAGCCGCGGCCCCGCCTTGCGTCGCATCGCCGATACGCGAACACGCGCCTGGAACCTGCTGCAGTACATGCACAGCGACATCCTGCGCACCAAGACCGAAGGCCAGCTCGCCAAGTACCGCCACGGCCAGTCACAGCTGACCGTCGTCCTCGACGATGGCACCTACAACTGCATCAGCTCCGCGTTGCTCTACCTGGTGCTCAGTCGCGCCGTCGGCCTCAATACCCGCGGCGTGAAAATGCCGCACCACGCCTACATCGAGCTGCTCACCGCCGGGCGCCGAATCGACATCGAAACCACCAGCGCGCGCGGCCTCTTCGACCATCGCGACGCCGCCTGGTTTGCCCGAAAAGGCCGCGGCTGGGCGTCACGTCGGGGTCTCAGCGCCAGCAACTGGGCCGCCTACCAGCGCCGCCGCCCCATCTCCCCGCTCGGCCTCGTCGCCGGCAATATGCGCAACCAACACGCCCACCCATCGCGGATGGATGAAACCGAACGCTTCCGCTTGCGGGAGATCCGCGCCGAGCTTCTGCCTCGCGACCCCCAGGCCCAACTCGAGCGCCTCAACGTGATCATGGGCGCCCACAACCGGCTTCACGCCGACGACGAATTCGAAGCGATCGTGCGCATGTACAAGACCGTAGAACCCGCCTTGGCCGACATTGCCCGCCGCCATGGCCGGGTTCGCGCCGTCCGCAACCTCCTCGCCTGGCACCGCGGCCATCACGGCACAGCATTGCAACGAATCGGCCGCTGGAATCTCGCCCGAGGCTGGCTGCAAGCGACAGAACGCCTCCTACCCGGCATCCCCGACGCCCGCCGCGTCGAACACAACGTCCTAACCACGGTATGGCGCGAGATCCGCAAACGCGTCGAGCGCCGCGATTTCGCCGGAGCCCAAACAGCCATGGCCCCCTTCCGCCCACGCTGCGTCCGTGTCGGCTGGTGCGCCCAAAACCTGCGCTGGCTGGCATCGATGCAACGCCGTTAGAACGGGTTCTAGATCACCCAGTAGACGAGGCCGACGAGCCCGGCGCCGCCGACGATATTACCGAGCGTGCTTCGAGGCGCTGGTTCCGAGGACGCGCTTGAGCAACGATGTGTCGCCCTGGACCGCGGTGCGCTGCATGTAGAACGAAAGGCCCCTTTCCCCGCCGAGCTCTTCGCCACCGCCGGCCTTTCCGGGGCCGCCATGCACGAGGCTGGGCATCACGGTGCCGTGGCCGGTGCTTTGGTCGTGGACCTTGCGGCTGCCCCACAGGACGCGTCCGCTCCAGGGCGCGATGCCGACAACGACGGTCGCCGACCATGCCAAGTCGTCACTGAACATCGACGCGACCAGACCGCCGCCGCCCTTGGCCACGATCGCCACGGCTTCTTCGGCGTCGCCCGAGTAGGGCAGCACGGTCGCGACCGGGCCGAAGACCTCGTGTTCATGCACATATGCGGCGTCCGCCCCGCCCCGCGCGAGGAAGAGCTGGGGCGCGACGTGAAAGCCACCTTCGGGTACGGCGTCGGGATCGCCCCAGATGCGCTCGGCGGACTCGGACAAGGCGGCGACACCGGCGTTGATGTCGCGCTTCTGTCCGGCTGTTGCGAGCGGTCCAACCGTCGTGTTGCGCTCGCTGGGATCGCCGACGACGGCCGCGTCGAGGCGCTCGGTGATGTAGGTCACGGCGTCGTCGAGCAGCGCTTCGGGGATCAGGATTCGGCGGACCGCGGTGCACTTCTGCCCGGCCTTGTGGGTGATTTCGGTGCTCACCTCGCCGATGAACATGTCCCAGGTCTCGCTGCCGACCTCGACATCGGGGCCGAGCACGGACGCGTTGAGCGAATCGGCCTCGATGTTGACCGGGACGTTGAGCGCCATCACCTGCGCGTGGCTCTTGATGCGCCGGCCGGTGTCTCCCGAACCGGTGAAGACGATGCAGTCCTGGGCCGCCACGTGGTCGAGCAGGTCGCCGGCCGAACCGGTCAGCAACGACAACGCGCCTTCGGGGAGCGCCCCACTTTGCTGCCAAAGCTCCACTGCGCGCACCGACGGGATGCAGGTCGAGGTGGCGGGTTTGCTGAGCACCGGCATCCCGGCGAGCAGGGCGCATGCGGCTTTTTCGGCCATATTCCAGCACGGGAAGTTGAACGCGTTGATGTGGATGGCGCAGCCGACACGCGGGGTGTGGATATGCTGGCCCATGAACCGCTTGGAGCGGCTGATGCGCACCTGATCGCCGTCGAGCAGGAAGGTACGGTCGCCGAGTTTGCGGCCCACTCCGGCGTAGTAGGCGAGCGTTCCGGACGCACCGTCGATGTCGAACTTGGCGTCCTTGCGGGTCGCGCCGGTGTTTTCGATCGACAGGGCGATGAGCTCTTCGCGCGCGGCGTGGATGGCGCCTGACATGACCGACAGCATCTCGGCACGCTCGACGAACGTGAGCTTGCGCAGGTTGGGCCCGCCAACATTTCGCGCGTGGGTCAGCGCGGCGTTGAGGTCGAGGCCGTTGGTCGACGCGTTGGCGATCGCCTCACCGTTGTTGGCGTTGTAGAGCGTGCCGCCAGGGCCTTCACCGGCCTGCCAGGTGTTGCAAAGAAAGCTCTTGAGAGTGCGCATGATGCGGGGTCCGGGTGCGGTGTGTTGGGCGAGTCCAGGTTCGTGGGGCGCCGCGTTGCAGGGGAAACGATCAGTTGGACCGCGAGAGTCTGCCGCGCAGCGGAGGTTGGGGTGAGGCACGAAAACGACGCCCACTGCTGCCAAACAATGCGGGCCGAGGGGCCTCCCCCGCGAGGCTCCTTGCCAAGCTCAGCGACCGGGCTTGGGCGGCGGCGGGTACACCTTCTTGTGTTCGTCGATGATCTTGAGCACGGCGGGGTCTTCGGCGAGCTCGTCGGCGCGCATCGGCACCATGTTCATCTGCAGCGTGGAGCCACCCTTGGGGACGTCGAGGGGGTCTTGCAGCTCGAGTTTGACCCGCGCGAGCTTGGCACGGACGCCGGCGAAGCGCTCTTCGGTGAATTTGCGCTCGCGGTCGGTCATCTTGGCCGGTTCGCCCTTGGCCTTGCGCGCGTCTTCGTCGCGGAACTCCTTGACGTAGTACGCGATCTGCCGCTCGAGGCTGACCTGGTCGGTGCGCAGCTTGTCGGCGAGTCCAACGGCGTACCAGCGGCTCTGGTCGGCGCCGGGCCGGATGATGAACTCTCCGAGCCATTTGCCCTTGTGGTACGGGTCGGCGAAGAAGCCGCGGCCCATCGACTCGGGGCGGGTGTGGGTCAGGTCCTGCTTGAGCGAGCCGAGCACGAGGTCGACGCCGGACACCTGTTCGCCGATCGCGTCTTTCTCGTCGTCGGTCAGCTGGGCGAGCGCGACGATCAACTGGCATCCCTTGGCGCGCAACGCCTTGACCTGCGCGGCGGCAGCCTCGACGGGCGGCAGGATCTTCAGACCTTTGCCGCTGACCAGCTCATCACGGCCCGGTTTGGCGGCGAGCAGGCCGAAGAAGCCGACCTTGATCTTGCCGAGCGGGACGACGACATGGGGCTCGAAAACGGGCTTGCCGGCGCTGTCGACGATGTTGGCGGACACCAGCGGGAATTTGTGTTCAGCGGCGGCGGCCTTGAGCTCGGCGTGGCCCATCGCGAGGTCCTGGATGCCCACGTTCATCGCGACGTAGCGCATCTTCAGAAAGCTCTTGAACATCGCTGCGGCGAGGCTCTTGAGCTCGGCAGCGGGCGGGATCGCGTCGGGCGGGTCCTTGGTCATGAGGCCGCCACCATCGGCGGCGATCCACGCCTTGAAGCGCTTCTCCTTGACGCGATCGGCGATCCACTTGGCGCGCCGCGCGACGCCACCGAGGGGACGGGCCTTGCAGCCACAGTCGTCGGTTTCGGCGAGCCCGTTGGCGGTGAAGAACAGGGCGTACTCTTCGCCGACGGCGTTGGTGGCCGCGCTGACGGGCGATTTTTCCGCTTTGCCATGCGGTTTGGGGACCGGAACGGGCGCTGTCAGGATCGCGCTGGGCTTCGTCTTGCCGGTCTGGGTGTTGCCGGCCTGGGCTTCACCGGGCTTTGCGACGGCGGGTGCGGCGGTTTTGTTCGCGCCGGGTGCGGTCGCTCCAGCTGCTGTCGGTTTCGCGGCGGGGGCCAAGGTGTTGGCGGCGGGGGCGGCTGGTCCACTGCCCCCGGGCGGCTGCATCATCATCCACACGCCGGCCAACGGTAGACCGATCGCGATGAGCCCGCCGACTAGCTGCTTGGTTTGCATCTTCTCTCCTCGAATCAATCCTGCGCGGGCCTGTGAGGGGCGCTCGGCAGCAATCCTGGATCCGGCCGCAAACACGGCAAGGTTGGGACCGGCGCGGAAGACTTGCGGGCCAACTGCACGGCGTCAAGCGGTCAAATCGGGGCCTCGCGCCCGTGCCACATTCGCGCGCGAAGCGGGTTTTCAAAACCGCGACACTGCGCCGCATATTTCAAAAACCCGGGCGCTTGCGCAGACCGCCAAGCTGCTTGAGGAGGCGCCGGTGCTCCAGCGACTCAAGGAGCTCGAGGCGATGAAGGAGCTCGCGGCCGAGGTCGGCGAGGTCAACGTCATCGTCGGCACCGATGGCATCGACGCGCTCAAGCTGGTCCGCCAGTAACGAGGCCCTTCGACGCCACAGCTTGCTTCGTGGTGAACGCCCGCCCCGTCGCGGACGCCGATTCGTCGGTTTCCGTGGCGGGCCGGCGCGCTTTTTGCCCATACTCCCGCGCTCAGCATCAATCTCGAGGTCGCCATGAACGCGTCTTGGACGCTCCTGTCCCGCCATATCGTGTTGCCCGCAGTCGTATGCGTAGTCGCCTGCGCCTCGCCGACCACCGCGCCGCCTGGCTCGGGTTTTCCGACCGGCAACGACGCGACCGCGACCGACGGTGGCGCCTCGGACACCGCTGAAACCAAGTCGTGCGCGGGCACCTTGAGCAAGTGTGGCGACCTGTGCGTCGACACCGCGGCCAACCTCGCCCATTGCGGTCAATGCGATCGCGTCTGCGGCGCCGGGCAGGTGTGCGACAAGGGCACCTGCCGCCTGCTGCCCGACGACTGCGCCCTCTCCGGAGGCTGCCCGCCGGGGTTTTTCTGCGAGCCGACCGACAAGAAGTGCAAACCCGGCTGTCTGCTGCCCACCGATTGCCCGACCGGCGGCACCTGCAACGCGGCGACCAAGATCTGCGCGTGCAACTCCGGCACCCATACGTGCGGCCAGGCTTGCGTCGCGAACACCAGCCCCGCGTCGTGCGGTTCGTCGTGCAAGCCGTGTCCCGCCATCGCCAACGCCGAGGCGACCTGCGACGGGACCACCTGCGGGTTTGCGTGCAAGAGCGGCTTTGAACTCTGCGACGGCAAGTGCCTCACCAAGCAGCAGTGCCTCGACATCTGCAAACCGTGCGCGAACACGCCCGCCAACGCCGTCGCCACCTGCCTTGGCACAACCTGCGATTTCACGTGCAACCCCGGCTATCACCGCTGCGGAAACACCTGCGCATCCAACACCAGCGTCAACAGCTGCGGGCTGTCGTGTTCGCCGTGCCAGTCCGGCCCCAACGTCAGCGAGATGACGTGCGACGGCTCTTCATGCAAGCCCAGCAAGTGCAACGGCGGCTACCACATGTGCGCCGCGCAATGCGTCTCCAACTACAGCAAGCAGCACTGCGGGGCTTCGTGCACGCCATGTCCGGAGCCAGCCAAATCCGGCTACGCGGTCTGCAACGGCGGCACGTCCTGCTCGATCAAGTGCAACAGCGGCACGACGTTGTGCGGGTCGTCTTGCACCAAGTGCCCAAGCGGCGGCGCCATCACCGCTACTGGCTGTTCGGGAGAGGCCTGCGTCGCAACCACGTGCAAAGCCGGCTACCTGCCCTGCAGCGGCAAATGCGACACCTGTCCGGCCGCTGCGATCGACACCCATTGCTGGAGCGGCGGCTGCCAAGCCAAGAAATGCGGCGCCGCGACCACGCTCAAAAACGGCGACTGCGTCGGCCTCAAGGGCCAGAAGGTCGGCAAGCTCACCGACTGGAGCCCCGTGGGGGTCGACCACCTCGCGGACGGCACCGCGGTCTTCGCGTTCGACAAGTCGTACTACGGCAAGAGCCTGCGGGTGGTCACGGTCGGAACGGACGGAAAACTCGGCAAGGAGAGCGCCGTCGGCAACAAGGACGCGCGCGGCCTCGCGTTCGCCATCGACAGCAAAGACGTGCAGCACATCGTGTGGGTAACGAGCCCGTTCAACGGCGCCAACGTGCTCTACCACGCGTCCCGCAACGGCTTGGACAAATTCACCAAGACCGTCGTGCCGCTGCAGAGCACCAACCTGTGGCGCACCGGACTGGCGATCACCGCGTCCGACGACCTGCGCCTGCTTGTGACCGACGGCAGCAAGAAAAAGCTGCTGCATTTCGAGCGAAACGGCGGCAAGTGGTCCGCGCCGACCGCGTTGCCCATCTTCAGCGGCCGTGACTTCGCCATCGCCGTGGACGCCGCCGGTAAGAGCCACGTCGTCGCCAGCGACAACACCGTCCTCCGTTACGCTTCAGGCAGCGGCTCAACGCACACCGTGGGCGACAAGATCCAGGCTGGCTGGACCAAGCAGCCGTCGCTCGCCGTCGACACCAAGTCGGTTCGCCACGTCGCATGGACCTCGAAGACCGGCGCCTGGTACGTCAAGTCGATGGGCGCCAAGTGGTCGACCCCGGTGCAGCTCGCCAAGTCGGCCTACGACGACCCCACCGCCCTCGCCGTCGACGCCAAGGGCGTGCCCCACGTCGCTTTTGCCGGCTGCCACGGCAACATCTGCGGCGCCCGTTTCGGCACTCCCACCGGCGGCAAGTGGCACTTCCAGGCGCTCAAGGCCAGCGGCAACCTGCGCTATTTCGCCGCCGCCATTCATCCCAAGGTGGGCCCCGCGCTGGTGGTCGGCAGCCAATCCGACGGCGTCTACGGCTTCACAGGGTCACCCTGATCACACCCCAACCCCCGAAAACCAGGGCGATGAGCTTGGCTCGTACGTTCGATCTACGGGCCGATCTGCCTCGAAGCACTTGATATAGCCACTAGGGT
>Ga0114933_10002425_pt1 | contig 19422 bp, 13 predicted proteins | sample 4SBtaG_FD_89691 | JGI IMG/M metagenome (GOLD analysis project Ga0114933, IMG submission 89691) | Deep subsurface microbial communities from Kolumbo volcano to uncover new lineages of life (NeLLi) - 4SBTROV12_W25 metaG | ecosystem: Environmental > Aquatic > Marine > Volcanic | place: Kolumbo... | reverse complement strand
GAAACGACACCTCCGCGCCAACGTGCCGGAGCAGCCTAACAGAATCTGCACAAGCATCCGCAAAAAACTGATCGCCAATGCACGTTGCGAAGAGCGCGACTTTCATCGCCCAACCTCATCCAATACTTCGAACAACGCGTTATTGAGAAGACCAATTTCCCTCATCGGGCACCCGGTCGATATCGTCGAATCGTAGCAGCCACTATCTCCGCTTCACTCCACAGGATGGGCTTCATTTCATCTCTGGCAAACATGGCAGCTTGGTCGTCATGATATGGCGAATCCTCCAGCCGACTCTGACCATAGGCAAGAATCGAGTAGCCTCGGGGCTTCTCCCCGAACTCGACCGCGAAGACCCATCCGTCGCCCCTGTTTACAGCCCGACGGCCGCCCGGTAGCGGCGTGAAAGACAACGTGCGAAAACAACCCAGCGCCCCTTCGCACCCCGACACCGGTTCATCAACATCCCCTCGTACGACTCGGTGCACCTCACCCCAGCTGGAATCTGGGGCCACCCCTTCCGCTTCGAGGTCCTCCATAGCCAGCTTCAAAGCAGTAAGTGCCCTACCGGGCTTACCCACCCCAACAGGTGTGGTCACAGGAGTTCGTCGATCCCACTTGACTCTATATCTCATTGTGTCGGTGATTTGCGTGTACGCGTTAAACCAGGCTTTGAAGAGAACGCCGCCGCGACTGGTTGCGGAGGCTGTCTGGTCCCAAGAACCAAGGATCCTCCGGGCGCGTTGAAGAGCAGGCGATGGCTCCGATGCATCAATCACCGCCAACAAGTCGTCGAGCATTCTTTCAGCAGCCAGCATGCGCGGAGAATGTTTCAGTTCTACGACGTCCTCTAGACTTAGCTGGAAGTCACCATGAATCAAATCGAATGAAAGCTGGCTGCGAAAGCGGAGCCTTTCTTTCGGTAGATTTTGCGCAACCGTATCGCGATCTAGGGGCACATTTAAATTGATAAAATCGGGTGTGTCATTGGCTTGCTGCACGTAACCGCCCGGAGGATTTACATAAAGAGGCAAGCTCTCCCAAGGAACTATCTCGGTCCACATATCGGATCGGGAGAGCACAGTCGCGGCGGTGTCCCCTGTAGCCTCGTGGGGGAGATGTGGAAGTCGCGCGTTGTAATAGAGCGCGATGTTTCCCTGGCCGTCGGCATAGGTGAAGTTCGAGCTCGCGTGTGCACGCATACGCATCACCTGAAGCCATTCTTCTAGGGAGCCCGCCGTCATCATCTTCACCAGCTGTTCACCTCTCTGGTATTGTCCGTCTCGAGGATCGGTCAGCACATAAGCGTACCTGTCGTTCTGATGCACCACCGGACCCCAGGGGCTCCATCGCATGGTTTCAGACGATTGACCCATGCTTCCATCTGGCTCACTCCATTCGACCGTAATCGTCGAATCACGGAGAGCAACTGCTTCATTGTCCAAAACCAGATGTCCGTTTCTAGATGCATGCAGCGGTACCGCGTAGACCTGAGAGTAGCGGGGTGAATTGTTTGTGGTTGCCCACCCAAGATGCTGATTAAAGCCCCCTATGATCCCGAATGCTCCGCCGATTCGGAAATCACCATAGAACTCCAGCTCATCCCTGATCTGTACGTGTGCTTCGTAGTACCCCGCTTCCCACGATAGGTGAGGATTTCGCAACAAGATCGCATCACCCGATTCCGTCCGTGTTCCGTCGAGCGCCCACGCATTCGATCCATCGGTGACGGGATCGAAGGACCGGAATACCACCTCTGCATGACCCCACGAGCTAGGGTAGGCCGGCGCTGGCAGGTCTCTGCCCATCCGTTCCTCGTCCCGGGCAGCTTGGGCTCTAACAAATGCAGCTGCATCTGCTCGACTCCAGGTATACACATCATTCGTGAGCGCATCTACTCCTGTGAAGTCAGGAGCTAACCACGCTGGAAATTCCCCGGGGTTCTGCCGGGCGTACTCGTTTACACCTTCAGCAAACCCATCATACGTTGCTTGAGCCCGTGGCTCGAGCAACTCGTACCTAGCCGCCGCGAGCGCATGAGCCTCTCGTCCCGCAAAGTCTCCCGCGATCGAATCTCGGCCTGTATAGAGTCCGTACTCCCCTCTGCTGCGGATGAGACCAATGGCAACTTGGTCTCCGTAATCCTCGGACTGAACCCACCCCATCGCATACCCGAAAGCCTTCCAGTCTTCAGCGTATATGTGTGGGACTCCATAGTCGGTCCGGATGATCTCCACACGAGCGGACAACGCCTGCGCTGTGTCTGGATAAGAAGGCAGCCCCAGGTCGGTGAGAACTTGGGCCCCCACCGGTCCCGCCCAAAGCACCAAAAACACGATTGCCAAGACTCTCGCACCGCACGGCCAGTAAGTCATTTCCTTCTCTCCAAAAACACCTCCACGCCGCAAGGAAAACACTCAAGATCACGCCAATACTACATCCCGGAGCAATTAAAGCAGCTATGTGGCCGCAATACTCCTCGCGACCCGAGAGTTTTTGTCGCTGCCGGCTTATCCCGCAAGGAATCCCGGCATAGCTAGAAGAAGGGGGTGACGGATCACCGATCCGCCACCCCCTTTTGAAGGAGATCACTGGCTCCCTTCAGTAGGTCATCCGCCCTTCTTCTTGCGGAACGGCTTCCGTCGGTCCTTAGCTGCAAGGTCGATCTCGATCTCTTCTCCGTTGACGACCGCTTGCGCAAACTGTGTTCCGTCAAAGGTGATCACGATGTCGACCTCTTTCGTCGTGGCACCATCCGAGTTCGTTCGAACAGCCACCATGGAGCGCTCTATCGTGCCCGACAACGGGTACCGGGGCTCGGTACCACGAATCGGCACGACGACATCGTTGTAAACCGCGGACCCATCCATCGTGTGCGACCGCTCGCTCCCGTCCTCAAGAACACCGCTTTTGCTGGTATGGCTGGTGGACGTGCCATTCCACGTTCTCGTCACTTCCTCACCTGCCAGCCCGCTGGCAACCATGCTGCGTGCCCGCTGAGTTTCGGCTCTGAAGCGCTCACGCTCTACGAGCTTGGTCGAGGATGTCTCTACGTGCACCTCTTCGGTAGCTAGAGCATCATATGCGTCTTGCTCTGCGCCATCCGAGTCGAAAAACGTCACCGTCTTTGTCCGACTCCACGTGCGACCTGCAGCCCCTGTCGAAGGACGCGCGGGCGAATCCGAAGCCAAGGAAGGAGGGAAGCTGAAGAGGAATGGATCAATAAACATCCTTGCTTCCTCAATCGTGGCATCCGCAGCCAACATTGCCGCGTCAACTACCACAACATCCTTCAAACTCTCTATCGACGTAGCGTCATCGCACGCTGCGACTCCTACCACAAAAATCAACATGGCGTATCGTGCGCTCCGCCGGATCATTGTCTTCATATTACTACCCCCACCGTGAGATCGGTCACACACATCTGTGGAAAGACAGAGTACGTAACCAGCACAATCGTTAAAAACTGAATCCAACCAAATAAGACGCTTAGGCGTCCGAACCCAGCACACCCCGAGCACCTGTTCTTGCCTTGTTAGTGGGTGCGAACGTAACAGTAACCATGCACTCTGCACCACGACATTCATTCCAAGCCGAAAAGAAACGAGGGTCAGAGTTTTTTGATTTGATGCTTTTCAGCAACTGTCAGCGCTAATGCTGGCTCCATCAAGGAGGTCGAAATGAGATCGCTTATCTCCGCGACTGTCGTCGCACTCGTAATGGTTGGCTGCGCTCCAAGCGACACAGGGCAAGGCAATGCAGTCGAGACTCTCGCGGGAACCGACGGCTACTCTTTACCTGAGTTTGACCAAACTCAGTTGCTGAACAGAGCAGCGATGAACTGGACTGTAATGTTCGCAGTCTATCTCGACGAGCGCATGGAATCGGGAGCTACTCCAGCTGAAGCGGGTCAGGCGTTCTCCGAAATCGTGGGCAGCAGTTGGACTGGCGAATTCAACGCTATAAGCCTATTCAACGCGATGTATGCAAACTGGTCTATGTATCCGGGCCTAGCTTGCGAAGTAACGACTGCGGAAGAGGACCAAGTAGAGGCTTCATGCAACAGACCCTACGTGCCCTTGTTTGAAAGCAGCGAGAATGACCTGTACGGCACTAGCCTAGAGGAGCATGAGGCTGCGATGGGGGCTTTCCAGGCAGCGATAGCTGAGCTCAAGGGATTAAACTGGGATCAGAGCCTAGAGGGAGGAAATCTCCATGTCTCCATTACTATGGACTGAATAAGAGGCATCACAAGAAGGCAAGCAACAACGGTCAGGTCGGGATTTGTAAGTGTCCTCAAAACTCGTTTTAACGTCCGTCAGACACTTCGTGAATCCTGCCTTCCTAAGGACGAAGAATTCGAACCCTGCCTCCGGGTCAGCGTCGCATGACAAACACCGGCTGGACCCAAGCCAAGTCCGACCGTGAATCCTGTACGCGTGCCCGCACATAACCGACGTCTTCGTTCAAATGAAAGACTGCCGGATTGTCCTCCGTCCTCAGCAACATCTCCCCCGATGCACCGATAAAGGTTGTCTCGTAGCCAAAATCTCGGTCCTGAGCTATATGGATTTCTATGCTTCGAGGCCGAATCGCAATCTCAGTTAGCTCAACACCGGTGCTGGCGTAGAAATATCCCGCTTCTAGGCTGGCCATGAGTTCATCAGCCTCTAGGGTGTTTGCTCGCACTGAAATCCAGCCACGGCCAGGGTTAGCTCGATCAGCGTTGAACTCACCTTGAAAATGATGCGCATCATCCACCGCAATCCCGAAGACCGTCTTGCCTCCAGTTAGTAAAACGTCCCAGATCTCCTCCACGGAAGGTGATCCGCTCCTTCCATCATTGTGCACCGTCGGATGGCCATTCCATATCTCTAGCAGCCGGTCATCCTCGACCTGAGCCAACTCTTGCGCCCCTATAGACCACAGGAAGTTGGGGTGATTTATATGCGGCACCCCCTCAACTTCACGAATTGCGTCAACATTGGCTTGAATTGTAGCGACAAGGGTTTCGGACCTTCTCGGCTCAATGACGTGAGGAATATTCAGTCCGTTAACATGCACAGCAGCTGACTCGAAACTCGACGTCACCTCTTCGCCCGGAATTAGCAGAAACTCGTCATCAGCTATGTGAGACAATGCTTCAGGGTCCGTCAAAACGTTGTGGTCGGAAAGAACTAGAAAATCATATCCATTCTCTTTGTACCAACGAGCCACGTATTCCGGCGACGAGTCCCCGTCGCTGTTCGTCGTGTGAGCGTGAGTGTTCCCCTTGTACCAACGACCGGACCAGTCCGGTATATCGAAGGCAACTCCACCGGCAAACGACGCTGATTCTTCCACAGGAGGCGAGCAAGAGCCTCCTAAAACCAACAAGGCCACCAGCGAGAGCCAGGGGAGGTCCTTCCGGTAAGTCATGGAAACCTGCTCCCTTTTTCCTCGGCTAGAAGCAATTCTGACAACTCCTCTGGAGGGTTCGCTAATTCGACAATCGCATATTGCGGATCGGCAAAAGCCGCTACCGAAAACCTGAACATCGCTCGATCGCTCATCCAATTCACATTAGGTGCGAGATGCTGAGGCCGTTCAAATCTTTCCTCTCCGATAATTTCCTGAGGCCTGAGCAGGTGCTCTATCACGTGTATATCGATTGGCTTGCCTGCAGGCATCTTCAAGCCAAGAGCTACAAAACCTTCTGGCTCTCCACGGTGTTCCGCCCACCAAGCCCCTTCAGGGTTCCTCAATTGCACGCCATTGATCGACTCAAGCACCACTCCTTCTTCAAGGTGGAACCGCATCACCTCAGCTCCTATCCTAGAGCGGACCTGGAGCTCCACGAGACGAAAGGCCTCCACCGCTGTGTCAGTAGTCACATAAGCTGCTGGCGGAAGGGCTTCATAGATCGGCGCCGAAGCGACCGGAACCATTCCAGACCGGTAACCGAATGATGACAAGTCTTTGGTGCCGTCGAACGAGGCCCGTGTAGCCGATCTAGCCCAGGCGAAACCCAGCCGATCCTCAGGGCCGGGCGAAGTCGCCCAAACGGCTTGACCTGTTCCATGCTCGTAGGCGTAAACTAGTGTGCTTGGTGCTGGCCGAGCCCTGCTCGGCTCAGCGCCGACCAGCCCGACGGCGAGTGATGCCACTGAGAGCGTTCCAGCAGCGAGAGGGAACCACCAAGCGTTCGGCTCTCGTAAGGCATTCAGGGCTGGAAGGCATAGAAGAACCGTGACGCCTATCAACGAACCTATAACTCCAGCCAGCTCTAGCCTCAGGGCAAGCCAGATCAATTCAATAACCGGCTCAAGCATTAGGATAACCGGAGCAGCGAGCAACAGGCTTAGAACCCAGCCTACCGAGGTCTGCTCACGGCCTCCACGCACAGCCAAGATCAGCACCGAAAGGGCGGAAGCGATCACTGGCCACTGAAAATTCATAGCAGCCAGGGGCGCTGCAACACTGAGGGCGATAGCAAGACTGGCGGGAATCAGCAGGGAGCCCAGAGAGAGCTCCACAATAGAAATCCAGCGCCCCACAAAAGCGGCGAATAAGGCCGTGACGGACAGAACCGCGAAGCCAAGCGCGAGAACATACCAGCCCTCCTGATGGAAGACCGACCCTTGCAGCATCCCGTACTCGGGATGCAGTCCCGGCAAGACCTGCATAAGAGCGTGACCGAAGCCAAAGGAGGTGACCAGAACGACCAAGGACCCTAGAAAGCCCACCAACAATCTTTTGGATGAAGCTCCACACCTCCTCGCAACAGCGACCACTAATGCCAAAAGGCCGATGATGAGACCAGAAATTGGCAGAACCCAGCCTCTCCCGTACACCACAAGCCCAAGCGCCGGCAGCGAGAAATACACAACGTTTTCGGCAAGCGTTTCAGTGAGGTCCGCGTTCCCGTAGTACTTCAGCGCACCCAGCGCGTGAATCCCATGATGTTGCAAAGTGGCTTCGGAGAGATTTTCAGGAGTATCAAAGACCTGATGGTATACATGAGCATTGTCGATCGAGGCAAAGTTCAGTCCCTGTGTGCCTGCCTCGATGAATGGGGTGAAATCAGTCCCATTAGGCATCCGCTGGTAGACCTCATACGACATTGAGTTTGCAAACGGGTGAGTGTCCCACTCCTTAAGGGTGCGAATGATCCACCCGTTCTGATCCGCCGTTTCGAACATGATCGAAGGCCCACCAGAACCCCGCATTTCGAACGACAGCACGATATCGACATCCGGCATCCACTCATGTTCGGCGACGAAAGCGCGCGCGCCCATCAGACCCATCTCCTCGGCGTCTGTGAATACCACGATGAGGTCATTTAGCAGAGGCAACCCCGTGCGAACCGCTCGTATGGCCTCTAGGGCAGCTACCACTCCAGACCCATCGTCTCCCGCACCAACCGCGATCTCCCGACTGTCATAGTGCGCAGTGATCAGGACAGCACCCGTCGACGAGGTGCCAGGGACCCTGGCAATAATGTTTCGGACTGTAGCAGAGCGCGCGCCGTCGAAACCCTGAGCGATACTCGTCGTCGTCTGCACCTGTGGGTCCAGCCCGAGCTTAAGCATCTCCTCCACGATAAAGCCCCTCACCCACGCATGCTCTGGTGAGCCAGGCGGATGAGCACGGCGCACCATCCCTGTTAGCGTGGTCATGGCACGGGCGGATGAAAACACAGAGTCTGGGGCATTCGCCGCTACGGGGCTTGGAAGTCCCGTGCGACTACTTGCAAAGATCGAGAGCAAAAACAACGCCGTCAGCATTAAAAAGGCTTGCCATCCGGTCCCCGCAATGCGCGCTTTTGATCCCCCGGAGGTCGCCGTCGCTTCTTCTGGTGACGAGCTCAGGTCCTCTTCCAGGGGCTGGCCTACAGGGCCTCTCTCCCCATCCGAAAGGGTTCCCGGTAGCTCCAAGTCACTCATCTTGCCTTCAACCTCGTGTGAAGGTGGATCACCGCGCTAAAGCGCGCACGATCTCATCGATCGCGCTCCGGACCCGCGAGGCGGGCATTCCAGACCCGTTTGAAAGAATCGAAAAGGCCACCTCCTCGCCAGTTCCTCGCACTATATAGCCAGAGAGAGAGTTCACGTTAGAAATCGTTCCAGTCTTCGCGCGGACCCGGCCCTCCAAGCCCTCAAGCCGGCTCTCCAGCGTCGAACCCTCTTCTCCCGGTGCCGGCATAGCGGCACGAAACGCATCCCCCGACTGTGAATTGTGCATTGAGGTGAGGATGCTCACGATCGCACGGGGTGTAACCAAGTTATAGAAAGAGAGGCCAGATCCGTCTCGGGCATAGAGGTCAGAGGGCCGAACACCAACCTCCTCGACTAAGAATGTCTCGACAACCCCGAGGCCTTCTTCCCAAGAACCTTCAGCTCCATAGCTCTGCCCCAGCGCCCTCACTACCTGCTCGGTCATCCAGTTCTGGCTAGGCTTCAATATGCCGGCCACGATCTCAGACATCGGAGGAGACCTCATGCTGAACACTGGCTTCACGCGCGAACAGGGTCCGTCTTCTTCCGCCATGCTGGGTGCTTGAGCCCTGTCTCCAGAGGGCCAGTGGACGCGCCATCCGCCCTCCAGCTCGACTCCGACCTCTTGAATCGCTCTGGACAGGGCAGCCACCGACTGACGAACGGGATCCCGCATGGCGATCGAGACTGTGTCTACTATCCCGGTCTCCACCTCACCTCGCAGAACCACCGCCCGCGATTCAGGCAAATAATCGGCGCGAACCCCGACACCGCTTCCCTCTGGAGCTGTCCTGAGTTCAGAGCGCACAAAATCAGTTGTCCCAACTGGCGACCAAGTCACAGCGACCGGCGCCCCCGCTGTGGAGCCTGCGGAAACGACCAGCTCAATTTCTCCCTCATCTATGGCAAATGCACCGCCCGTAGACGCGTAACCGTAGCGCAAGTCTTCAACTTCCCACGTTGGGCCAACTGTAGCTGAGTCCCACGCGGCAACGTCGACCACCAAGCTCCCGCCAACATGACGGATTCCACGATCATGTAGGCTATCTGCTATAGCGCGCATGGCCTCCGATCCAGACGTCCAATAACGATCCGACAAAGTCGGGTCTCCTGATCCACAAACCACAACATCCCCATCCACAAACGATCCATGGGACTCACCCATTAACCCCACACGGGTCTCAAAGCGATGTTGTGGACCAAAAAGAGACATCGCAGCCGCGGTTACTAGAATCTTTTGGTTCGACGCCGGGATGAACTTTTTATCCTCATTATGCGAGAAAAGCTCTCGACCAGAAGAGAGATCTACTGCGTAGACACCGACATGTAGCTGGCTGATCGGTTCTGTTTGAAAAAATCCCCGGATCGCTGAAGCGTCTGTCCCACTACCTAGAGGTAACACGCAGCCGTTGAGCGCCACGATCAGCCAAATACACAGTGCCCTCACCCTCGAACGATCTCCATCAGGGCACCCTCGAGCGCATCTAGATCATCCTCAGTATTGAAGTAGTGGGGTGAGATCCGAAGCGATCCATCCACACCCTTCTCGTCGTAGTCGATTACAGCATCTATGCGGGTTTGCGAAGACGTATTGATGCCACGACGCCGAAGCTCATAAACCAGGCTGGCTGGGTCGTGACCTTCAAAGGAAGCTGTGACGATGGCCCCTAGCTCCCGACCATGGTCCAGAACCTTGACTCTGTCCAGTGTGGAGAGACGCCGACGCATCTGAGCGGCCAGCGCACACGCACGAGCATGGATCCTGCCAAGTCCGACCTTTTGAGCATACCTGGAGGCGGCTCCAGTCCCAAGCACCAACGCCCAGGCGTACTCCCAGGTTTCGAAGCGTCGCGCGTCCGCAGCTGGCTGATAGTGATCACTATCAACCCAATCGGCTCCTCGCATGTCTGGAAAAAGCGGCTGGAGGCCAAGGTCAATCACTCGATCAGAAACGTAGAGGAAACCGGCCCCCCGTGGCCCACGCAAGTATTTCCTCGATGTAGCAGAAAAGAAATCGCAGCCCATTGCCTCAACGTCGATCGGCATCTGGCCGACAGACTGACAGCCGTCCACCAAATAGAGAACGTTATGATCTCTGCACATAGCACCCACCGCGTAAACATCTTGCACAAGGCCCGAGTTGGTGGGGATCTGAGTTACCGCTACAAGCTTCGGACGTCTCCGTTGGATGACCTCTTCCATCGCTCCTAGGTCGACTCCACCCTCTGGGGCATCTGGAACTCGCACAATTTCAATGCCGAATCGCTCTGCGAGCGACAAGTACTGTATCTGGTTGGAAACGTAATCTTGACGGGTCGTAGCCAAGACGTCACCTGACTGAAACGGTACGGAGGAGAGAGCGCTCACAAAAGAAGCCGTCGCGTGCTCGGTCATTGCAAGCCGGCCTACCCGGGCCCCAACTAGGCCTGCGGTGTCCACATAGGCTTCCCGGATTGTTTTCGCCGCCGCATCAGCTGCTTCATAGCCCCCTATGTCAGCCTCAAGCTGTATGTGGCCCACGACCGCATCTAAGACCACGTCTGGCATAAGGGACGCGCCTGCGCTGTTGAGGTGCACCCGGTTCTCGAGCCCTGAAGTTTCCGATCGGTACTGCGCTATCTCATCCGCAGAGAACTGATCATGCGACCCGCTACTTACTATACCGTTCACGTCGTCGCCTTTAGGAATAGGGTGAGCAGAGGCACCCGACAATACACGCTGCTGGCGGACTAACCAAGTAGGTGTTCCAGGCCCGACGCATAGAGTTAAATACTGAGACGCCCAAACCCCAAGCAAGGGATTTGGGCGCCCAGAAACCATCCTGGATCTCGTCTGACTCGACCGGCTTACTACCTCACGGGCGGTCCTGTTCCGACACCGGGGTGGCCCGCGCCTGACGGACCATCTCACGCACATCAGCCAGCAACTGCTGTGCATCATAAATGATGCCGTCTTTGACCGTGTATTTGATGCCGCCGACAGTTTCTACTTCACCCGTGGCGTCATTCAACCGTGGCGTTCCTGTGCCATACAGCACTTTCAGATTCTCTAGGGGATTTTCTTCGACAATCACCATGTCCGCCTTCGCTCCCACCTCGAGCACCCCGAACTGGAGATCGTTCTCCATGCCCTTAGGCTTGTGTAGTTGAAGCGCCCCGTGATAGGTAGCGGCCCTGATAACCTCCAGGGGGTTGAAGCCAGCCTCTCTCAAAAGCTCCAACTCTCGGATGTAGTCAAAGCCATAGATCTTGTATATGAAACCGGAGTCAGACCCGGTGGTGACCACGCCCCCAGCGTTCTTGTAGTCGTTCAGAAACGTCATCCATTTCCGATAGAACTGCTGCCAGTGATACTCATCCTCCGTCGTCCAATAAAACCAGTAGGACCCATGAGCTTCACGGCTCGGCTGATAAAAATCCCACTGGCTAGGAAGCGTGTAAGCCTCGTGCCACTCTGCTTCTCTGGCTCGCATGACATCCCTGCTTGCTTCGTAAATCGTCATCGTTGGATCAATACCGAAATCCAGCTCCAGGAATCGGTCAATCAACTCGTTCCAGGCTTCAGATCCGGGTTCGGCTGACTGGTTCCACAAGCGGCCCACCTGGCCGAAGCGATGCTGCTCGTTCTGATAGTTGTAATCAGCCGGATAGTCCTGGATTGTACGACCATCGAAAAGAGCCTCGAAAAGCCCGTAATAGTGGGTCATCATATCGAGGCCGAGCTCGGCGGCATCGAGTGCATTCATCCGCGCAACACCAGTTTGCGCCAAGTGGGCTACCGTACCCAGTCCATGCTGATGGGCCTCGTCAATTAGAGCCTCCATGATCGCCGGTGGATACGAGGTCAGCTTGAGACCATCGATGCGTGCGCCGTCCACATCCACATTGGCCGCCCAGCGAACCCACTCCCTGGCCTTTTCCGGCGAGTCAACAGCTCCACGGTCCCACGCCTCACCTGGACGAGCATATGTGAACATACGAGGCGCTACAATCTCGTTTCGCTCAGAAAGAGCCTTCTGCTCAAGCCCCCACATCATCGGGCCGTGCCCGACTCCTCGTGAGGTGGTGATACCGTTGCCCATCCAAAGCTTGTGTACGTACTCCGCCTGGGGAGCCTTGCCAGCACCCCCAGTGTGTGCGTGCATGTCCACAAGCCCCGGCAAGATGTACATGCCAGACACATCAATCTCTCGTGTCGCTCCATCAGGTCGTCGGCTTTCATTAATCGGTGCCATCGGGAAGCCTACGGCTCGGATCTCAACAATCCGGTCGTTCTCAACTACGATGTCGACAGGGCCGAGAGGAGGCCCACCCGCACCATCAATGTAAGTCCCACCTCTTAGGATCAGCCGCTCGTGGGGACCGTCCCCCTCATCTGCGCCACGCGGGGTTGTTTCTTCCATTCCTGGCTGCTGCCCAGCGAGCCCGGAGCTTGAGATCAGAACTGCGGCAAGCGCGCCCAGTAGCAGCCCCAGCGGATGATGCCTCTTCATATTTTCCTCCGTTTACCACTTTCGTTTCCGCCATCTTGAATGGCGGAGAGAATCGACAAGATCACGGAGGGGCAAGTATTGCGCCACGGCAGCTTCACAAACCATTCAACCTTCCGCGGGTTTCTTTCGGTGTAACTGAGGCCCTAAAGAGGCGATATTTATTAGCGCTCAAAAAACTCTGTGCGCGCTAGAGAAACACTATTCCGAACGCCCGTGACTGACGCCAAGAACGACATTCCGCCAAGAATTCTTGATGAGGCACGCGCCCTCCGCTCGGAGTTAAGGCGTCACGCTCGACTCTATTATCAGGAGGCACGCCCAGAGATCGGAGATGCCGAGTATGACCGACTCTTCTGGCAATTGCAGAAGCTGGAGGACACATACCCAGCACTTGATTCCCCAGACTCACCAACAAAGCGCATCGGCGCACCACCACAAGACAAGTTCAAGACGGTAGACCACGTCGCTCCGCTCCTCTCACTCGACTCATCGGAGAAAGCCGAAGACTTCATCCGTTTTGATGAGCGCGTTCGGAAAGCACTCGGCGCAGGCGTGGAGAGCCGCTACATCCTTGAGCCAAAGCTGGACGGCGCATCGATTGAGCTCGTATACGAAAGTGGTGTGCTCGCTCGTGCCGTGACTCGCGGCAATGGACAACAAGGGGAGGACGTCACTGAAAACATTCGCACAATCCCCACAGTACCGCTTCGCCTTCTGACTGAGACACGCCCAGCTCCTGAACTGCTTGCTCTGCGCGGAGAGGTCCTGATGTACATATCAGACTTTGCTGACTTTAACGCCCGACTCGCCGCTTCTGGTGCCGAGCCCTATGCATCACCTCGCAATTCGGCTGCTGGGTCGATCCGCCAGCTTGACTCTCGTGTGACGGCATCCCGGAAACTGGATGTTCTCGTATACGATGTACTGGCAGTTACAGGAGTCGCCTTCGAGTCGGACCGAGCCGGCGTAGAAGCAATCCGCGAATGGGGTTTTCGTGTCCCAGAGCGCATCCGCACGACCACTACGGTCGACGAGGTTCTGGCTTACCACGCAGACTACAATGCGAGACGCGACGACCTAGACTTCGAAATAGACGGAATCGTCATCAAGCTTGACGATCTCGCTGCTCGGCGCGCGATGGGGGCTACTTCCCACCATCCTCGTTGGGCGATGGCGATGAAGTTCGCTCCCAGACAAGAAATCACCGTCATCGAGAAGATAGATATCCAGGTCGGTCGAACGGGGGTCTTAACACCGGTCGCTTGGCTGCGCCCAGTAGTTGTGGGTGGAGTAACGGTCTCACGAGCATCGCTCCACAATCGTGATGAGCTTAGAAGGAAAGATTTGAGGGAAGGAGACACCGTGCGAATTCAGCGGGCGGGCGACGTCATTCCCCAAGTAGTTGAAGTAGTTGAGCACCAGCGTGATCGGACGGAGCCCTTCGAGATGCCCAGCAGGTGCCCCGTGTGTGAAAGCGAGGTCTACCAAGAGGGCCCCCGCACTATCTGCCCCAACCGCTTTGGCTGTCCCGCCCAGCTCAAAGCAAGAATCATTCACTTTGGCTCCCGGTCAGGTCTCGACATCGAAGGGCTGGGAGAAGAGACCGCTAACCTTTTGGTCGATCAAGGACTCGTCAGCCAGCTCGGTGAACTGTTCGACCTGACCCCCTCACAGCTAGTCGAGTTCGAGGGTTTTGGCCAAACATCTGCTGACGCGCTCGTCAACGCCATCGACTCAAAACGCTCCCCCGATCTCAAGCGGTTTCTGGTCGCACTAGGAATTCCGGAAGTCGGCGTTACTGTGGCCAGGGCACTGGCTGAACACTTCGGGTCATTCAGCAATGTACAAACCGCTAGCTCTAAGGCCTTAGTCGAAATCGACGGAATCGGCCCACGCATGTCGGAAGCAATCACCAGCTTTTTTGCAAACGAGCAAAGCCGCAAAGCTGTCGAAGAGATTCTTGGGAGAGGCGTAACGCCAAAAACTCTGGAGATTGCACCCAGTATTGACCTTCCAGATCTCGGCACTGCTGTCTTCACAGGAGCAATCCCGGTACCGCGGGTCATCGCCGAAACCGCTTGGCGTTCTATTGGAGGTAAAACTTCTGGCTCAGTTTCCAAAAAGACAGCGTTTGTAGTCGCAGGCGAAAAAGCGGGGTCAAAGCTGTTGAAGGCGCAGAAGCTCGGGGTCGAAGTTCTTAGCTTCAAGCAATTCCTGGCCCGCCTTCAGGAGAACGGAGGATCTCTTGGTGAATGAGAAGTTGCGAATCATTATCCCAATGCAGCTAAGTGCTTTTCTGTTTGGCTCGGGGCTGGCGGATTCAGAACTGCGAGGCCAGCATATCTTCTGGTAGCCTTGTGATTGAATTTCTCGCGGCGTCCTAGATGTGAGCATCCGACAGAACGCAGTTTTGGAGGCTATTGAGCGATGGACGACTGCGTCGATTATCGATCAAGAGACCGCTGACCAACTACGCTCGGCCGAAAGCAAGCATGACCTCGCAGCAACCGCTCGCCTTAGCCAATACGTGCTAGCGACATCGGGCGCCTCCGTCCTGCTGATAGCAGGCGGGGTGTTCCTCGAATGGGCTTGGCCAACTCTAGATGATGTGGGTCGCACCATCACCCTCGCTGGAACTGGGGTCGCAGTATCTGCGGCAGGCATCACACTTGAGGCCCGAGGCCGCTGGGCTCCAAGCTCTTTTGCTCTCCAGTTGGCCGGAGTCGGGCTTCTCTTGACCGCATACGTTTGGTCGGAGCGGGCTTGGCCTGACCAGTCATTGTACGCAACGATATTCGGGGCCTCAGCTCTGTTTGTTCCTGGGACTCTTATTTGGAGGTCGGTAAAGAGTCGTAACGCACTTCTTCCAGGGATTCACTTTGCGGCAGGCTTGGGCTTCCTAGCGATCTTCTTTGATCGCTCGACGCCACTGTCCGGCGACTCGATCATTTGGGTCTTAGACGGCGTGCTGGTTCTCACCACTATGATCTTGGGTCGCCTTCTTTCTGCAGGCTCAGAATACGAAGGGAAAGAGTGGGCTCTCAACGCATTCATCACATCAATGGGAGTAGGCTTCGTTCTCGTTACCCTGACGGCTACCGGCCCACTAGGGATGGAAGACCCGGTACTGGCGCTAGACGCCTGGTGGGCTCTAGCTGTAGGCCTTACGGTCTGGGGGTTAGCAGCAGAAAAAGCACCTGCCGAGCACGGCGGTCTCCAATACTTGCTCGCCCTAGAAGTGCTCGGGTGGATCCCGCTAGGGATGGCAACTTGTCGAGAAACCCTCGATCAAGGTCCCGGTCTCGCTACTCTTGTGGTTTCAGGCGGGGCCGTAGCAGCATACCTCTACGCGGACCGAAGTGGCTTCACTCCGGTTCTTGCAGCTGCCGCAATCGCGTTCGTCCTCCCAATCTGGGGTTGGGCGGTTGAGGCCGGGGGTGCAACAGGTGGAATCGCGGCCCTGACCCTAACCGCTGGAGCTCTCTTTTGGGCCGCAGGCCGAAGGGGGTCGGTTGAGGCCACCTGATCGCCTACCTTTTTCACGTTGTCACCTCTGAGGAGTCGTTCCATGCTTCCAATTGATCTGACGGGCAAGCGCGCGCTAGTTGCCGGGATTGCCGACGACAAAGGCTATGGATGGGCAATTGTTCGCTCACTGGCTCAGGCGGGGGCATCCGTTTGTGTTGGCACGTGGCCACCTACTATGAGAATCTTCACGAAGAGCCTTGAGCGCGGAAAGCTCGATATGTCACTTCCTGGAGGCGGTGAGCTAGAGCTTGAACGCATCTACCCTCTCGACGCAGTCTTTGACACCCCCGATGACGTGCCCGAGGAGGTGAGCCAAGACAAGCGTTACGTCGACCTAGAGGGATACACGATCCAAGGTGTGGCTAATGCGCTTAGTGGGGACTTCGGCGAAGACTGCCTCGACATCGTGGTTCACTCGCTCGCTAACGGTCCCGAAGTTCAGAACGCGCTCATCGATACCAGTCGAGCCGGCTACCTGGCAGCCCTCAGCGCTAGCGCCTATTCGTTGGTCAGCATGGTACAAAGATTCGGCCCCCTAATGCGCCCTGGCGGTGCCGTGGTTTCACTCTCTTACCTCGCCGCCGAGCGTGTAATTCCCGGCTATGGAGGTGGCATGAGCTCAGCAAAAGCGGCACTCGAAGGAGACACCCGAACGCTCGCCTTTGAAGCTGGCCGACGTTTTGGGGTGCGCGTGAACACCATCAGTGCAGGACCGCTCGCCAGTCGCGCCGCTAAGGCTATAGGCACCATTCAGAGGATGGTCGAGTACTATGAGGAGAACGCGGCGCTCCCCGAAGCGAACACGGCAGAGGAAGTGGGGATGGCCGCGACCTTCCTCTGCTCACCGCTTGCCTCGGGCATAACCGGAGAAACGCTGCACGTGGACAAGGGGTATCACGCTATGGGCATGCAGGCAGAGGCTACGCTCTCTGAGAACTAAGCGGAATCGGAACAGAGGAAGACTGGTCCGCTAGAGCACTCCATCGCACATGACTAAATCCACCCGCATATCCGGTAGTGATCTGCCGCTACTTCGCGTCCGGCCTCCGGGACCGATTTCGGCCGCTATGGGGGCACGGCTTCACAGTGTCGAATCTCGTAACGTCACATTCGTCGGCCCTGAATGGCCTGTCTTTTGGAGTGAAGCAGTAGGCTCTAATGTCTTGGACGTAGACGGAAACATATACATCGACCTCACGTCCGCATTCGGAGTTGCATTGCTTGGGCATGCTAACGAATCGGTGCTCTCCGGCCTGGATGAGTCTGCATCCTTCATTCATGGCATGGGTGATATCCACCCACCCGAGCCTAAGCTTGCCCTGCTAGAGAAACTGGCGCGCTTCAGTCCTTGGCCGGATGCCAAAGTAATTTTGTCTACTGGGGGGTCAGAAGCCGTGGAAGCAGCCCTGAAAACGGCCGCCCTAGGGAGTGGGCGTCCCGGCGTAATTGCCTTTCAGGGCGCCTACCACGGACTCACCGCTGGGTCACTCTCGGCAACGCCGAGACCTCATTTCCGTTCACTCTTCGAGGAGAAGATTTACGGGGGAGTGTCCTTCGCCCCTTTCCCGGACCCCCTCAGAGACTCTTCGCCCAACGGACAAGCTTCGCTTGAAGCCGTCCGTCTCGCGCTGCTTGAAGGTGCACCAAACGGCGACCCCATCGGCTCGATTATCATCGAGCCCGTTCAGGCCCGCGGGGGCGTCCGGATCCCGCCCGATGGGTTTATGACGAAGCTCTCCGAAATCGCGGCAGAAAGTGGTGTCCTTTTAATCGCTGACGAGATCATGACAGGCATGGGCCGGTGTGGAGCCCCGTTCGCCTCGTCTGTCTTAGGCCTAAAACCGGACATCGTAGTGGTGGGAAAAGCTCTGGGCGGAGGTCTCCCTATCTCGGCCTGCATAGCTCCTTCTCACATTATGGACGCGTGGCCGGCCAGCACCGGAGAGGCGATCCACACCAGCACCTTTCTTGGTCACCCACTCTCTTGCACGGTGGCGGCCGCGGTTCTAGATGCGATCCAGCTCCAAAAAATTCCCGACCAAGCAAGCTGGCTAGGTAAAAGCTTGCTCGAAGGACTGCGAGAGCAACTCGCTGGCGTCGCCGGCATAGTTGACATTCGAGGCTTAGGGCTACTGCTGGGAATCGAATTCGTCGAGGAAGGTGGGCTCTCGCCTGACCGGGGCCGTGGAGCGCGCATAGCAGAAGAGGCGCTGGCAGAAGGACTAATCCTTCTGCCCGGCGGAGACCACGGCCACGTGCTGGAGCTGACTCCATCGGCTTCCCTCACCGAGGCTCAAGCGGAGTATGCCGTTGACACGATAGCATCCGTGATCCGCCGAACACCATGAGTCCGCCTCTTCGATGGGCCCCGAAGCTCATTTTTCTTTTGCTCGTTGCCAGCGGTGCTCTAGCAGCACCCTCCTATGCTCAGGTGCCAGTAATCCTGGTACCGGGCTGGCTTAACAGCGATAGTGATCTCCAGCTTATACGCACCCGGCTTCTGCAGGCTGGGTGGGCAGACAATCGCGTAGAGGCCATCTCGTTTGCAGACCCTGCAGGAAGTAACCGCGACCACGCCGTCGAGCTCGGTCTCGCCGTGGCCGCCATGTTAGAGCGGACCGGCGCCAAAGAAATCGACGTGCTGGCGCACTCAATGGGCGGGCTTGCTGCTCGTTGGCACATCCTAACCCAGCCGGACCACTCCATCCGTCGAGCAGTCTTTCTTGGTACACCCCACAGAGGGACCCTCTCGGCTTATCTCGCCTTCGGAAAGAGTCGGCCAGAGATGCTACCCAGCAGCAATTTCCTCGACTCACTAAACACCCTTCAGCCGACACCTTTAGGAGTTGAGTCTTGGACGATCCGAACGTTGATCGACACCCGCATCATTCCGGGATCGAGCGCTACGCTCCCAGACGTTGAGGACCATCGGCTGTGTTGCCCAACCCATACGGGCCTTTTGAACGACGGCAGAGTTTTCCAGCTAATCTTGAGCTTTCTCGGGCCAGCATGACCATCTGGAAAGGGGTTCTCTTCGATCTTGACGGAACCTTGGCTGACACTCTCGACCTGACCCTGCGTTGCTTCCGCTATGCAATGAACGCGCACCTGAAGAAACAGCCACCCATCAATGCTTTTATGGCCTCAATGGGCCGCCCACTTCCTCTCCAAATGAGCGATTACGCTCGGTCTGAAGCAGAACGCTTAGCGATGCTGGACACTTTCGTTTCCTACCAGGACAAGGTTCATGACGCGATGGTGGAGCCCTTCTCAGGGGCGGTATCCACACTTCGCGCTCTCCGAAAACAAGGCTCCCGTGTTGGAATCGTGACCAGTAAAGGGCACCGCATAGGGCGTCGGACAATAGAAGTCTGTGGCCTGGATAAAGAAATCGAGTTCGTAGTCTTTGGAAATGAAGTCGAGCAG
>Ga0114933_10002424_pt1 | contig 19429 bp, 20 predicted proteins | sample 4SBtaG_FD_89691 | JGI IMG/M metagenome (GOLD analysis project Ga0114933, IMG submission 89691) | Deep subsurface microbial communities from Kolumbo volcano to uncover new lineages of life (NeLLi) - 4SBTROV12_W25 metaG | ecosystem: Environmental > Aquatic > Marine > Volcanic | place: Kolumbo... | reverse complement strand
AATGATATTTGATTTATCAATAAGTCCATAGTATCTTTGTCTAAACGACTATCAATATCAGTCACACCTGTTTCGACAGATTGTGATTCGTATTCCCATATAGAACATTTAAGTTTAAATATAGGAAGGTCATTGATTTGATACATTGGATCTTCATCTTCAACAAAATCAATTTGAAAAAATTTCTTAAATCGTGACATCCAAATAATGTCACCTTCTCTTGGTCTATTGATTGAAAGTGTGTTTGATGTATTATCAACCAATATCTCAAATGTGCGTCTTGCAACCACTAAGGTTACTTCGTCTCTTACTTCTAAACCAAACTTACCAATTAAATCACCTTGACCTGCAAAACCATTTACATCTTCTACATACATTTCAATAGCGTATGCGTCTGTAAATTTATCTGTGGTATTACCTAATATACTGTCTCTTGTAATTTCTTCTCTAGGTAAGTAATAAGTATCTTGGCCATAAATCTTTAATTGTTCGATAATTAAATCTTCATAAAGATTTTTTTCTGCCTGAGTACCATTACTGAAATAAGTATTTCTCATGGTTTTAACCCATCATATAGTTTGGTGGTAATTCGTATGATAATTGTATTTGTTCTTCTAACTTATTAATTTCATCTTGTGCTTGTGTATATATTTGTTCACCATTAAGTTGAACGCCACCTAACATAGCAACGCCTTGAAATTTAGATAAGTTTTGACCCCATTGTCTTTTAATTAATTGTATTAAATATTTTTTTAAAAATATATCATCAAATACATCTGTAAATGTAGAACCATCTAACTTACGATAGCATTCAATAACTATAAAATCACCAGCGTCAATATCATTTTTCCAATCCATATCAATATATAATCTATTTTTATGTTGATTAAATCTTATAGGTCTTTCACCAACAAGTATATGGTCTAACATATCTAAATGTCTTAAAGTCATATCGTAGTGTATAATACTTGTAGATGAGAAATCATACAAATCATTTAATCTTAATTGATATCTAACATCAAATAAATTTAATGCGGCTTTATCTGTAAAGGGAAATATTTGTAATACTGACATTACATTTGAAGGCATTGGTATATAATTCTTACCTTCCTTAAAACTTGCTGTGACTGTGGAATCTGCTGTATCTGTAACCGTAGATAGAGTTTCATCACTTCTTGCTCTTGTAACATCATCTGCTGTAACTTGATATTTAAGATACATTCTCTCTACACCATCATAATGATATTGAGCAAAGTATTGTAGCGCTTCGTCTATTCTATCTTCTACTTGATCGTCTTCTACATTTATCTCAATAACAGGTTTACCTAATGCTCTTAAGGCGTACTGTTTAAGTGTTTCTCTTGTAGTTATTGGGTTATTTTGTGCCATGTTATAGTCCTTATTAGACTATTTATATTATCCTAATGCTATCGCTTGAGCAATTGCAAAAGAAGATGACGCTTTTGCGTCTAATTGTGTTTGAACATTACTAGATACACCATCTAAATGACCTATTTCAGTTGATGTTACAGCACTTACAGATACATCACCACTACCATCAGATACTAATGCTCTACCAGTAGTTAAATTTGCCATCTTACTAAATGCAATTGCAGCACTAGATTTGATATCTGCATTTACAATATTTGTAATTGTGTTATTATCACTATCAATACTTTTATTTGTTAGTGTATCAGTAGTTGCTTTACCTACTAATGTGTCAGTTGCATTTGGTAAAGATATTGTTCTATCTGCTGTTGGGTCTACGACTGTTAACGTAGTTTCAAAACTATCATTTGTTGCACCCTCAAATATCATTACAGCGTCTTCAAGTAATGTTAATGATGTGCCTACAGTTGGTGTATTAATAATAGGACTTGTAAGTGTTTTATTTGTTAATGTGTTAGAACCTGCCAGGGTTGCAAAACTATCACTTTGTAATGCACTATTAAATTCTGCCACTGAACCTGTTAATGTGTTATTTGCTAAATCAATAGATTTATTTGTAAGTGTTTCTGAACCTGTTGTTGATACTAAAGTTGCATTTGAAACTGCTGTGTTAAATTGTGCAAGTGTACCTGTTAATGTATTATTTGCTAAATCAACAGATTTATTTGTTAGTGTATCAGTTGTTGCTTTACCTACTAGTGTATCAGTTGCGTTAGGTAATGTAATTGTTCTATCAGCAGTTGGATCTGTAACTGAAAGTGTTGTTTCAAAACTATCCGCTGTGCTACCTTCAAATACTATACTTCCTGCAAACACACCTGCTGAAGTTACCTCTGATAAGTTACCAGTTGTAATTACTGTACCTGAAACGTTAGGAAAAGTAATGGTTCTATCTGCTGTTGGATCTGTTACTGCTAATGTTGTTTCAAAACTATCTGCTGTTGAACCCTCGAATACAATAGTTGGACTATTAATTGTAGGTGAATTGATTGTAGGACTTGTTAGTGTTTTATTTGTTAGTGTATCAGTTGTTGTTCTACCTACTAAAGTATCAGTAGTTGCTGGTAAAGTTAAAGTTATATTACCTGCAAATGCTGAGTGTGCTGGTGCTTGTAATCTAGCATAGTGTGCATTACTACTTTCACAATAAAAATCTATTCGTGATTGTGTGCCACTATTTTTAAGTGATATAGAACCACTTTCAATATCTACATTACCATCTAATCTTACAACACCTGAACCGTTAGGTGTGATTGCAATATTTCTATTTGAAGCAGATACAATAGCACTTGTCTCTACATCTAAATCACCACCAAGACTAGGTGAGCTATCATCTGAAACATTTGATAAACCTGCACCCGAAGCAGCAGTTGCTGATATAAATGATAAGTTACCTGAACCATCAGTTGCAAGTAGTTGATTTGCGTCACCATCATTTACGGGTAAAGTTAATGTAACATTACCTGCCAAACTAGATGAAGCGACTAATGATACAGCATTTGTTGTACCTGCTCTATAAATTTTATTTCCTGCACTGGAGAAAGTACCTTTAGTAATTGTTAAGTCGCCAGTTGTTGCACCTGTAAATGTACCTGTACCTACGACAAACTCATCAGCACTTTCATCAAAACCTATAAAGATATTTGCACTACTACCTCTTTCACCTACGATACCTACATCGCCTGATGGTGTGCCAGATGTGCCTGTTGCTAATTCAAGCAGTTTATCTGAAACAGTTGTATTAGTTGTAGATACAGTTGTTGTTGTACCATTAACAGTTAAATTACCTGTAACTGTTAGATTACCACCTATTGTTGGATTATCTACAATACCTACTGTGACTGTACCTGAACTTTCTGCGACTGTTGTTTCATTTGCTGTTGCAGCAAAAGTTAATGTACCACCTAAAGATATTGCGCTTGTACTAGAACCATCTGAAACTGTGATTGATGAATTACTTAATTTAGAATTACCTATACTACCTGCAAGTTTAGAAGCAGCTATTGAACCTGCCAACATTGCATTTGTAACTGAACCTGTATCACCAGTTGTAACAATTGTACCTGTAACATTTGGTACCGTAATTGTTCTATCTGCTGTTGGATCTGTTACTGATATTGTAGTTTCAAAACTATCTGCCGTGCTACCTTCAAATATTATACCACCAGACGTAATAGTTGGTGTTGTCATTTGAGGTGTAGTAATAGTAGGATTTGTTAATGTTTTATTTGTAAGTGTTTTAGATGTGCCAGAAAATAAAGTATCTAATTGTGCAAGTGTAACACGACCTTCTGTGCCACCATCTGATAATAAAAGTAAATCAGTTGTAACTAATGTTGCACTAGTTTTGTCAGTTGCACCATCAATATTAACGATTGCTTCTACATTACCAAATTCTAATGCACTTGCACCAGAATTTACTTTTAATACTTGACCTGCAGTACCTATTGATAGTGAAGCACCAAGACCACCATGTGTTAATCCTAGAGTATCACCTGATTGAAATTCTGCTAGTCCTGTTGCGACATTACTGTCGTTAAAGACGGCTCTTATTGGTTTTTTATCTGCCATATCTTATATTTAGAATTGAAAAAGAGTAGGGTCACTATCTGCTAACGCACTACCATTTGCCAATGTAAAAGTTTTTGTTCCTGTAAAAACAAACTTTTCATCAATAATAGCATTGAACTCAAAGTTTGTGTTTGCTGTGCTTAATCCACCTGACGCTGAAAAGAAAGGTATAACTCTTGATACCTGACCAGCGGCACCTGCACTACCTGTTGATACAACAGCAAGTTGATTGTCACCTGCTTTTGAACCAGCAGGTAATGTTGCACCAGTTGCTGCAATCGCAATTGTTCCTGTTCCGTCTGAACTGATTGTTGCACCACCTAAATTAATTGTTTGTCCTGCTAAAAATATATCTTTAAATCTTTTAGAGGCACTACCTAAACTTCTAGTACCAGTACCATCAGGTATAATATCTTGATCTACTGCTGATAAATCACTTGCAACCTCACCAAAATCAAACTTATCAGTTGATGAATTATACTTTAATGCAAAACCATTTGCTTTAGAACTATCATCAACATCATCTAATTTTCTTAAATTAACTTCACCACCACCACCAATAGTTGACATTTGTTGAGTAACAACAGTTTTAAATTTTTGAAACTCTTTTTTCATTTCTTCTAAAGAGTTTAATTCTGGTTCTTCTTTTAGTGATTTATTTTTACTTAATTCTTTTGTTGTTAAATCTATTATTGGGCTAACGGTCTTTGGCGCTTCTGTCGTTTCGGGTTGCCTGTGTTCCACGGTGTCCACAGATTTTCGTTTTGCTCTTTTCTTTTTTGGTTTTTCTTGACCTGGCGTAACTTCTTTCGTGTGGTCTGCGTAGTCTTTCCCGATTTCATAACTTTCTTCTTTCTTTGTGTCTTTTGCAAGTTGTGATAGTTGAGATAATAAACCTATTTTATCTTCTTTAGTAGTAACCTCTTTTTCTTTTTTCTTTTTTGGTTCTACAAGTAGTTTCTTTTTCTTTGTATTTTTTGCGACTTGTGATAGCTCTGCCATCATAGAAGCAAAAGAAACATCATTATTAAGCTCTTCTACTTTTTTCTGTTTACTTTTATCTTCTTCTTTTTTAATTTTAGATAACTCACCTAGTAGTGAACTTAAATCAGAAGAAACATCAACATTATCATTTGCCATAATTTATCTTGTAACGTTTGGTCGTACAGTTACAGTTCCTTGTATTGGTCTTGTTACGGTGCTGTCAGAAGCAGTTATTTCAACATCATATACATACCTACCTTCTTCTAATGCTGCCGTTTGTGTTGGTGTTAAACTTAAAGTAATTTTACCAGTTGAAGTTGTGGAATCTATTGCTGTTGTAAATGCAGTGGATGATGAAGAAGAATAAGATTTGCGAATTTGTGCGGCAGCAGAATAACCTGCTAAATCAAGCACGCTATCATCTTGATATACTGTAATAACTGTACTAAATGTTGCCCCTTGATCCATTGTCAAATTTGCAATAGCAGCAACGTTTGGTGCTGTTGTAATCGTTGTTGTTGGCATACTGAAATCTCCTGTTCATACTATTTATGTATTTTAAACGTTAAAATTCAAATCAAAACTTATCATAATTCTAGGATCATCAGAATTACTTGGTTCGACCATATGGTCAAGAAATGGTGGCCATAACATTAAATCACTCTCTCTAGGAGTATACCAACTATAATCACCTTTATCAATCATAAATGAACTCCAAACATTGTTTATTGCACCTGGTCTAGGATCTCTTAATGCTAATCTTCCTGAGTTTTCAGGCACTTGTAAATAATATGCACCAGATAAACAATAATGTCCGCCATGACAATGTAAAGAATTCCAATTATCTTTAAAATTTACTGCTGCCCACATTTGTTCAACCTTCATTTTTTTTATATGAGGAAAGATTGCTTTACATACAGAATAAATATCTTGACCTAATTCATCCACAATACCTTTTTTATGTAAATCAGGTGTACTTTGCCACCCCCCTCTATTAGATTTTTGAGCGCTTTTAGGATTTGTCTCAATATCACCTTTTATGTAAGATATCAAATCATCATTTAATGATACCTTTCTTTCTTGTCTTGTATTTTTTGCTAAATTACAGATCCATAAAGGTGTAGGCCATAAATTATGAGTTTCTATCTGTACTGATTTTTTTGGATCAAGGGACATAAACTTCTAACCCATCATGTTTTTTAGTTAATATTATTTGACAAGATAACCTACTTATCATGTCAGTTGTATTATTGTCATCAATAAAATTTGTCTCATATTCTAGTAATGACAATTCTGCTGTCTTATCACTTGCAGGACCTGTTATTTGTTGCCATTTTTTAGGTACGTGTACATGACAAGTAGCACATGAACAAGAACCTCCACAATCACCTTCTATACCCCTCACATACATGTTCTTTGAATAAAACCTAGACGCTTCCATTAAAGTAGTATGTTCAGGCACTTGTATTATTTCTTTATCGCCTGTATCTTTCTGTATGAAAGTTACTTCAATCACTTATTATCTTCTCTTTCACCTATTTGTTTTAAGTCAGCCTCAGCCTCAAGTCTATCTGAAAAATTTACACTTACTGATACTCTCTCTACATTAGATTTAAAAGGATAAACCATATGACTTAATCTTGCAGGAAAAAAGAATATTGTTTTTTCTTTAGGTGTTTTCATATACCCACCACTTGAAAAAGGCATACCTGTATTACAAAATTGAAACTCTATCTTACCAGCACTAGGCGTATTACCTTTACTTGCATGTTCAGCAGTTTTATTTTCTATCTCAATTTCTTTAGGTACTTTTAAATAAAACACACAAGATATTTTACCAGTATGATTGTGTGCAGGATTCCACTCACCTGCTTTCATATAATTAACCCATATTGGTTTTTGCATAATTAATTGTTCAGGTGATCTTATTCCTGCGTCTTGTATTTTACCACCATCTCTAGCACATTTAGTAAATGCAGCAGCAAGTTGTGTTAATTCAGTAGTAACTAATTTATCTTCTTCTGGTGTGAGAGCACCCTTATAAGAATATTCTTCACTTAAACAACCTGCCAGTCTTGACCTATAATCATTTGTTTTTACATTAATTTCTGGATTAGGATGTTTACCTTCTCTTAACTGGTCTCCTCTAGTTGTTAATATATTAAATAATTCATCACTAATAGTTGATTCCATAATAACAGGACCAAAAGGTGCATGCCATGTTACTTCTCTTTCATTCATACCCATTTTTCCTTTTGATCTTTAATGGTATCTATTTTATGACCATGATATTTTGCTTCTGCTTCTTTTAATCTTTTTACTGCTTCTGCGTCTTTTGTTGTGTGAGGATAACCAAGACCAGGTCGACAATCAAATTTTGCGTCTTTGAAAGGTCCGTTTCTATTACAGTAATGAAAGAATACCTGTGATTGCATAATGCCTTTAAATTCTTCTCGCCAATGGTCTACTTCACAACCACGATATACTATTGCGTCTCCTGGTTGCATTTCATAACCTATATCTGCTTCAGGTTCACCGCCATATTGTTTACCGTTTGCTGTATTGTTTACCCATAGTTTCCAATTATAATCTGATTTTTTAAATGCGTCCAGATTACTATAATCATAACCTAAACAAATAGTAGCAGACACTTCACATGCTGGTCTGTCTGTATGATGTTTTAATATATCACCTTGTTTATATACTCTATAAAAAGTATATGTAGGCCACAACTCAACACCTGTTAATTCTTCCATCTTGGGCCATGTTTGTTCAAATACAGATTCCATTAGATGATCACCATGTACTGAATGTGTATGTGGTATTTGTCCGTTAGCACCTTCAGGTGATATTTCATGTCTTACCTTATGTAATGTATATGTTGTCATAAGTTTTGCTAATTCAGGGTCAATGAAACCTTTTACAAAAAGGTATCTATCCTTTTCAAATTGTTCTATTGTTTCTTTACTCATTTTTGATATCCTATCCAACCTGTTATTATCATTTTATCCTCTGTATTACTTATAACACCCTTGTGAGCATAAAGATAATTTGTAGGCCATATTAATGTTAATCCTTTCTTACATGGGGCAGTCCAATTTAGATATGTAAATTCTGTGCCGGCATTTTTTGTATCTGTTAAATATGTCATGAACGCCATAATTCTATGACTATCATTAAGTCCCATGGTTTCAGCATGTTCTCGTGGATAGCCGCCACCTGGTTTATAATATTGTATATTAATACCATCAACATAACCCCAAGGTTGGTGTATGTTTAGTATAGGAAACTTACGAATATAATTATCTAATATATCGTGCATTTCTTTATGCCATATTTTTAATCTATGTATTTCATCTATACTTAATCCTAAATCTAAGGAATCTTTAATATCAGGTTTTACAATTCCTTTGATTGCTCCACCACCAATGGTTCCTGGCATAACTCTGTTCTGATCTTTCTTGTACATATTAATACAATTATTAACAGCACGATCAGAAACATATTCTGCATGTATACCAAAAGGTGTTTTCATTATTTAAAAGGTTTTCCTAATGACCATATGACAAGTGAGTATCGTGTGCCTTTAGTTACAGGTGTCACTTGATGATGTAAAAAAGATGGAAATATAATTATAGAACCACGAGGTCTAATTTCTTTACATGTTTTAAATCTACCTCGACCTGCATGAGGTCCAAAATCAAACTTTAAATCACCACCAGTATAATCAGTTGGTTCTGTAAGATTTAAAGTCATACTTAATTTTCTAACTTTACCCCAATAATAAGCATTATCTGTAAAACCACTTACTGGTTGTTCTTCACCCATAAAATTTAATTGTTTTCTAACAGGACAATCTACATCAGTAATCTTTACCTTAGGTATTAATACACCGTTTGTATCTTTATCATAATCAAAATCTGTTTTGTTTTCATTGTAAACAAATTCGCAGATTTTCCATTTACCATTTTTATCTTTTAGTGTAGGTTTATACGTTGCAGGCCAATCACTAGAGCCATCAGCGTGCCAACCATAAAATTGACCTGGTTGATATTTGGTAAATTGACAAGCCTCACTAAAGTTCCACTCATAACTCCAACCTGCCTTTGCATTTGCTTCGTGTATGTAAGGATGTAGTAAATCATAAATCCATTTTTCGCTCAACCAAGCAATAGAACTATCTCTCACATAACCATCACTTTCTTTAATACCTTTCTTTATTAATTTTTCTTTGGTTATATTTGCGGCTGCAAGACTACCTGTTTTATTACCTTTACTATCTACTCCGCCTTTTTCTTTACCATCAGCAGTTTGTGCCTTGATTGCTTCTTCACCATACGCACTAGTTTTTTTAGTTAATTCAGTCATACCTGCTTCTAAAATTTTAGTACATTGTTTAGGTGTCAATGCACTCTTAAAGTAATAATAATTATTTCTTAACTGCATGATATGGACACTCTCCTTTCTTGGCTGCTTCTTTTCTATGTTGAGGATATCCTCCACCAAACTTTGTTCTTACATGATAAAAACTTGCCCAAGAGCTATTTGCTAACTCAGGTGTTTCATTACCTACATTATATTCAAAATTTTCTCTACGAATAGGTATATATTGTGCAAGAGGTGTTCCTCTTTGTATTACAAACTCACCAGTTTTATTTGCAAACATCATTTGTTGATTTATCTCATGGTGTATATCTGACCAAATAATTCCAGGTGTAACAGTAAAGTGTGGATTAAAATGCCAAAACATAGGTAATTGTAACATAGAAATACCTGGTGGTGTTTTTATACGCCAAGGACAATCAGGTTTTAAAATAATTGATGGTTGTCCGTGTTTAGGTAACCATGATTTTAATTGACTATCACCATGTTGAGAAAAAGTAAAATCTTTTGAAGGACTATTCCATTCCCATGAACCATTTTCAAATATTCTAATACTTAAATCACACCACAACGGTACAACAAAACCCATATTCATAAATTCAGGCACAGCAGGACATCTTCTTATTGTGCCTTTATTATTAATATTGTTTCTTATGTTTTCAGTTTTAACTTCATTATCTTGCCACATAGGTGTTTTAGTCCACCAATCAGGAAGAAAATGTCTGGATTCTTGTACAGGTATTACATCTGGTAAACCTCGTATTCTAGACCATATTTCTATTTTGTCTTCTTTTTTAGATCCAAACTTAAATATTTTTTTTAACATCTTCGTATGTACCTTTTATTGTTTGTTTTGTGTCTTCATACCCTACTGGTTGCACTTCTTCTTTTACATTAAAAGATACACATATTCTTTCTTCGTCTGTTTTACTTTCTTCAACACCATGTCTCACATCACCTTTAAAAATAACAAGTAAATTATTTTTAGGTTGTATTCTTTGTTTTAGTTGTGGAAAAACTAAATCACCACTACCTTCAGGTGCTCTTAAATAATATACACCTGACCATAAAGCAGGCCAATGGTTATGCACCATAGCATAATCACCTTTTTTATACATCATACCCCATAGATTAGAAACTTGTAATCCTACAGTTTTACGATAATATAAAGAATTTAAGTAATGACATGTATCTATTATATGCTTGTTTAATTCTTGAAAACCTGGTTTATCTGCCATGTTCCAATCAGTCATGTATGCCTTTACGTTTGTTTTATAATCTTGTTTATCACCAGATTTTTTTATCTCATCAATTATATTTGTTCTAACATCATCCTTGTCAAGGTATGTTGTAAATATACTCTCTGGTTTATATGAGGTAAAATTATGTTGTACTATTTCATGTTTCATATTAATCCTCTCTCAAATCTTTTGCGCTAAGAACACCGCCAGAAGAATGACCTTTTGCTTCTTTTTTAGGTTCAGCACCAGGTGTTAATCTTTGACCAAAATTGAATGATATTGAATATCTCCAACCTCTGGTATCATCATCTTCATATTCTTTGTTTAAATTAGGTTCTACTTCATGCATTAACCAAGCAGGAAATATTATAAGTCTACCAGCAATAGGTTCGTAAAATACTTCTCGCCAACTATTAGGTAATCTTTGATTTTCATAGTGTGGTGTTAATATGTGTGCCTCACCTCTTGGATCAGTAAACCATATACGACCACTATCTTTAGGTGCTTGCACATAATAAACACCTGACCATAAACAACCAGGATGAACATGATTACGATTGTGTGAATATCTTTTGTTTATATTTGCCCACATATTATCACAAAAAGCAGAATAACTTTTATGCATAGAATTATCACGGTATACTTCTTCTACTTTTTCAAGCAACCATCTTGTAAAATGATTATATTCATTTCTGTGGTGCATATCAACAGCACTATGCCAACCTAACGAGTTAGAACGAATTATACCTTTTTCGTCTCTTTCGTGCCATTTATCGACATTCTTTTTTATGCGTTTATTAGTTTCTTCAGCAGTAGGATGATCCCAAAAATATATTTGTGTAGGAAACCAATTTTCCTTATGCATTACATCTTTTTTTATTTTTGGCTTTTTATTTGAATGTTGGTCCATGTACCCACCCTACAACAGCATATCTTGTTCCAGACTTAACTTTATTAACTTTGTGTGCTAAAAAAGAAGGAAAAATTATACAAGTACCTTGTTGTCTAAATGCTTCTGTTTTAGTTTCCATACCTAAAAATTCTAAATCACCACCTTCATAATCATCTGATTTAGATAATTGTATTGTGTAACTTAATTTTCTGTTAGGTACGTTTTTACCTACATCAATATGATAATCATAATGACAACCCTTACTATATTCCATAATCATGGGTGCGTCATAATTCATAAATCCTGATAAGTCAAATTTATATCGACCTTCATTTGCTTGTTTCATCAAGTCAAGTATTCTTGTATGAGGCCAACCTTCTTCATTCATCATAAGACCTTGTTGTCTTACATTACGAAGTTTTTTATCTATCTGACCTTCATTTACTTCACCTTGTATCCACAAGGGTTTTTCGCAAGCGTCTATGATTGCTTGACATTGTTCAGGACTGAAAAATGTTGTATGTACGATTGATGTAAATAAATCATTTGTAGCAATTGATTCTGGTTTAACTGCTTGAGGGGGTTCAGGTATTTCTGTAAACCCAGTCTCTTTTGATAGTTGCTCGTCTGCAACCTTTATATTTTCCGTCATTATATCTCCTTCTACTGATATACTCTCAATGAGTATAGTTACATAGTAATATTATTTAGTCTTCTTTTTTGCCGTGATATTTTCTGCTGTAGCAGATTTATCTCTTCCTCCGTAAACTCTTGGGTCACTAAAAGTAACACGAACTGTTCTTGGCTTACCACCAGGTGTACCAGGCGGTGTTCTATCAATTGTTTGCCAACCACGACCAAAGTTATTTGTTTCATCCATAATAAGTTTCCATTTATCTTGTGCTCTTTTTTTCTTTGCCTCGTTAGACTTTAATATCATATCTTCCGTAGGTTTGTTTAATTTAAGAGTATTTGGATCGAAATTTTTTTTACCTTTAAATGCATTACCTGTATTTGCAGCTTGCAACCATTGTCGCACTCTCATTGATTTATCAGGTTTATGTTCTTGAAACCACTCACCTGTTATAGAACTTTGCCACATTTTACCTTTACCCACAGGTTTTTTTGGTTTACGCCACCACCACCTTGATATTAATAAACCACGACCTTTATCTAACATACGACCTAACCAATCAGCTCCGTAATGTTTCCAATTTTGATAATCAGAAGAAATCTGTTTTTTTAGTTCTACATTGTGATTATGTTGTTGCCATCTAAATTCTCTTTGTTCATCACTCTCTCTATATTTCATTTCAAAGGCTTGTAACTCATCATAAGATATTTCACCTCTAGCAAATTTTTCTCTTTTTTCTTTATATGCGACTAAATTATGAACTTCCCACTCATAATTAGTTGGCATTTTTGTTTTCCAACGACTTGGTAAAAACTTGTTAAAATTAAATGCCATTATTTTATCTCCGATACTTTATCTGCATTGTGAACAGAACTTGGTTGTAATGCTGCTGCCATATTAAAATGTATAAATCTAAATTTTTCTTTACCTTTATGATGTGAATATGCATGGGGCATCCAGCTGTTAAAAAATATAAATTGTCCTGGTTTTACAGGATAATGAACTTGACTATTACAAACGTTTACTTTATTTTTTTCTACAGGTTTTAAATCTGTCATAGTTTTACCTGGTCTTGGATCATGAAAAGATGGTCGTGAAGTTTCAGGCGTACACTTTAAAAAATAAAAACCACTCATATGATTATTTGAATGTATATGTATGTCGTGAAAACCACCCTCTTCGGGAAACTCTTGTACCCAACATTCTTGTAATAAAGGCACCCTGCCATTTAAATCATAACCTTGACTTGATAATAATTCCCACATTTGTTTCATAACAAATTGTATAAAGGTTTGAAATTTTGCATGTTGCCATAAATTCTCACTATGATAAGAATTAGGTAATGTTTTTATATCACCATTTTGTAATTTTATTTGATTTTGTTTTTTTATATTATTAATTATATTATCACATTCCTTATCTAGATATAAGAACTGTGGGTCGTGACCTCTATATATGGGATTGACGAATATATCGTCTCTTACTAATTGTGGTTGTTTATCATTCATTATAACTCCTGACTGTATTAATCCTCAACGAATTAACATTACATCTTATATTATATATATGTTATTTATTACTTATACCTGTGATTAACCCCATGATAAAGAAACACCATGAACCTTACTTTGATTATTTGCTAATGCTAGTTTCCATCTTAACGAAGTACCACTAGGTTGACCTGAAATAGTTGCAACACCTGCTAATATTCTTTGACCACTAGAACCTGTTACATATCCTTCATCTGCTAAAGTAACAGTAGTAAATGTTGAACCACCATCTCTAGAAATAGAGGCAATTAAATCTGTATTCAAAGTAATACTATCAATATTTTCTTGAAATACAACAATACGACTTGTTGATGGTTCACTTGACGCTGTAAATGCGTTTGAAACTATTGTTGTTGATTGTGTAACATTACCTGAACCTGTGATAAGAACATATCCGTCTTCACCTGCTGTTGTTGATGGACCACATCCACCTTCATTAGTTGATGAAACATATCCAGGTTGAGATGTTCCTCCACCTGCTTTTTCTGCACCCTCTTCCGTAGAACCTGATGTAACTTGTGGGTGTCCGTAGTATGATGATCCGCCACCACCTGAACCAGCAGTTCCTCCGCCATCACCATCACCAACACCTCCACCACCACCAAAATAACCTGCACCACCTCCACCAAGAGCGTGTGGTGAATCCCCTGATGATCTTAATCCTAGTCCTCCTGTAAATAATGAACCACTATATCCATAAGAAGCACCTTGACCACCTTGTTCTTGATCTCCGCCACCTGCACCTAATTGACTATCACTACCAATTATCTGACCAGACGCTACAGTACCTACTCCAAATACTTGTTCAGTAACTAATCCACCTGCGTCACCAATTAGACCGCCACCTGCGCCACCATCCCATCCTTCAGGTGGGTGATTTCCCTCTCTACCATCATTTCCTGCACCTCCACCTCCAGAACCTGCAATAACATAAGCAGTTGGCGCTGAGTATTGTGGGGCAGATAAAGGAACTAAATCTGCACTAAAAACACCAGCAAGACCTCCACCTCCTCCACCACCGGGATTTGATGGATTACCTGATATACCTGTACCACCACCATTTAAAAATGCGTTGTCTGTTGGACCACAATCTATGTTGCCTGCACGAGCACCTTCTCCTGCAAAGATATGAAGAACTTGACTGGCAGTAACTGCTAAAGTGCCTTCGGCATAACCACCTCCACCACCTTCACCGGGTGACGGACCAGCACCACCACCGCCTGCACCCCATACTTGAATGTTTGCACTTGATAAACCTGTAGGAACAGTAAAAGTTCCACCTTCACCTAAACCATATTGTGGACTTGAAGCAGATGTAGATGTATCTGATTCCGTTCTTGCTGTTGTAGAAAAACCTGCTGATGTGCAAACTGCTAGTTGATTAGAATAATTATCATTTGATGAACAGTATAAATCGTTAGAACCTTCACCTTCATCTGTGCCACTTTCGTCATGAAACTCATCTACAACACCATCTACTAAATTAAAAACTGTTAAGGAATCATTAACGGCCATCTTAAAACCAAGAAGCGCTACATTAAAATGTTTTGTGTTAAAATCTGTTGTTGCTTCTGTTTGTGTTTTAAAAGGAGTTGCGTGTTTACCAGTGCCTATAGCAGCACTAGGACTAACGTCAGCGTTAACAATTGTATTGTTTGTAATTTTTGCACTAGTGACTGAACTATCTTCTGCCATTCTACCTAAATGTATTTTACTTAATGCCATATTATGCCCAACTTAATGATACGCCGTGAACTTTACTTGCGTTGTTTGCTAATGCTAATTTCCATCTCATTGATGTGCCACTTGGTTGTCCTGAAATATCTACTAAACCTGCTAATATTCTTTGACCACTTGCACCTGTAACATAACCCTCATCTGCTAATGTCACAGTTGAAAAGTTTGAACCACCATCTCTTGATACTGATGCTATTATATCTGTATTTAAAGTAATACTATCTATATTTTCTTGAAATACAACAATACGACTTGTACTAGGTGCTGAACTTGCTGTAAATGCATTTGAAACTATTGTTGTTGATGTTGCAGAACCAGTAGCTGACGCTGCTATTAATACAAATCCATCTTCTCCTTGACCTCCAGACGTACCACCTTCATTTGTGCTAGACTGATATTGTGGATCACCTGTGCCTCCACCACTACTTGTAGAACCCTCTTCCGTAGAACCTGAGGTAACTTGTGGGTGTCCATAATAAGATGAACCACCACCACCTGCAGCTGATGGATTAGAGTTTTTACCACCACGGCCTCCACCGCCTCCATAGTATCCTGCACCACCGGCACCACCTGTTTCTGGTGTGGTTAAAGCACCACCATCACCACCTCTAAATAATCCACCTGCTTCACCTGGACCTTCTAAACCACCTCCGGCAACACCACCTTGTGTTTGAGAACCACCACCACCGTGATCTGAACCATCACCCGAGTGTGCTGCAACTTGTTCACTTGTTGTATCACCTGCGTCACCAGTTAATCCTCCACCGGCACCACCATTTGCACCTGCAGTACTGGATTCACCAAAGTTTCCTCCACCACCAGAACCTGCAATAACAATTGCTGTTGGTGCTGAATATTGTGGTTCAGATAAAGGAGCTAAATCTGCACTAAAAACGCCAGCAAGTCCTGCTCCACCTATACCACCATTATTTCCTTCGGGTATTGAGTTTGCACCACCTAAATATCCTGCTGCCCTTCCTGGATTTCCACCACCACCTTCACCTGCTATTACATGAAGAACTTGGGTGGCAGTAACTGCTAAAGTACCTTCAGCAAATCCTCCTGCACCACCTGTGTTATTAGGATCGTTTGAATCAGCACCTGCACCCCACACTTTAATATCTACACTGGATACACCTGATGGTACTGTGAACCCTCCAAATGTTGCTGTTCCTTGTGTTGGATTTGTTCCTGCTGTTGAAGTATCTGATTCCGTTCTAGTGGTCATAGTAAAACCTGCACTTAATGAAACTGGGTCTGTTTGATTCTTGTAAAAATCACATGAAGCACAATAGTTATCATTTGATCCTTCACCTTCATCTGTGCCACTTTCGTCATGAAACTCGTCCACCACACCATCTACTAAATTAAAAACTGTTAAGGAATCATTAACTGCCATCTTAAAACCTAATAAGGCAACGTTAAAAAATTGTGTGTTAAATGTAGAATTAGGTAAAGTTAAAGTTTTACTTGATAAATCTAACGTACTTGCTAAATCATCACCTGTAATGGTGCCATCATTAATTTTACCATTTGTAACAGCATTACTAGCAAGTTTTGCCTCTGTAACATCTGAAGGATCTATTTTACCAGTTGTTACTGAATTTGCACCTAATCCACTAGATGGTAGTTTTGTAAGTGCCATATTATTTCCATTGCAAAGATACTCCATGAATTTTAACAGCATTATTTGCTAATGCTAGTTTCCATCTCATGTTTGTACCACTAGGTTGTCCTGATACCGTTGCAGTACCAGTTAAAATTCTTTGTCCACTTGAACCTGTTACATAACCACTATCTGCTAATGTCGCTGTTGTAAATGTTGAACCACCGTCTCTTGATATACTTGCGATTATATCAGTATTTAATGTTGGTGTTGCCACATTCTCTTGAAATACTACTATTCTACTCGTACTAGGAGCAGAGCTTGCTGTAAATGCGTTTGAAACTATTGTTGTTGATGTTGTTGCACCTGGTGAATTGTAATCTAATAAAACAAATCCATCATAACCATCATAGCCAGGACTTGTATAGTTTCCACCTTTACCAACATTACCTGTAAATCCAGGCGAACCTGGAGTACCTGAAGCACCTTCACCATCCTCAGTCGCACCACCTGTTACTTGTGGGTGTCCGTAGTATGATGAACCACCGCCACCAGAATATTCACTGTCACCACCGCCACCACCGTAGTAACCTGAACCACCGCCACCGTTATTACTTTGTTGTGGATTACCGGGAGCACCTTCAAATGCACCAGACTCAATTGGACCACTACCACCTTGTTCTTGGTCGCCACCGCCACCGTTTTCACCGTTAGCGCTTACTTGTTCAGTTCCTGGTTCTGTGCCACCTGCATTACCTATAAGGCCTCCACCAGAACCACCACTTGATAATTCACCACCTCCGCCACCACCACCGGCAGCCATAAACAATTTAGGTTGATCGGGTGAAGATAAATCGTTAGCTGATGCTGTTTCTGAAGCAAAGATGAAAGAACCTGCCCCACCTCCGCCAGCTTCAGGACCTGTTCCAAATCCACCACCGACACCACCACCATTCAATGTAGTAGGTGGACTAGGTGCGCCTTCACTATCACCACCGCCACCTTCACCAACATATATATCTAATACTTGACTAGCAGTTACAGCGGCTTCACCTTCAACGAAACCTCCACCACCACCATTCTGTGAATTGTTTCCTACACCACCACCACCACCAAACATTCTAATTGAAACACTAGTTACACCTGTGGGTACTGTAATTGACGCTCTACAAATTGTTCCTTGTGCAGGATTGGTACCTGCTGTTGAGGTTGTTGCTTCTGTTACAGTGGATACAGTAAAGTTTGCAGGGTTTGATACATCTGCTGCTTGATTTATATAATTATCATTTGAAGCACAATAGTTATCATTTGAACCTTCACCTTCGTCTGTTCCACTTTCATCATGGAACTCATCAACGATACCATCGACTAAATTGAAAACAGTTAAACCTTCGTTAACTGCCATTTTAAAACCTAATAATGCTATATTCTGATCTACAACACCTATCTTATTGTTAAATGTTGTAGTCGTTTCAAAACTAGAACCACATGCTAACTTTGAAGTTGATATAGCAGCGCAAGTATTAATATCTGCATTGACAATTGTACCATTATCAATTTTTGCACTTGTAACTGAACTATCTGCAATACCTGTACTTTTAATTTTAGATAATGCCATATTATCCTTCGCTTACTTTTGTACCAAAGTATCCTGTAGCATTAATTTTTTGTTTGTCTCCTGGATTTTCTCTATCAAAAGCAGCGTCTGTGTTAACCTCTGCGTAAGTAGAACCATCAACATTTTTGATTTTTGAACCTTTTACAGGTTTCGCATTTGCTCTTTTATCTACAATAGTTGTCTTTAAAGATTGAACTGGCATAATATCTCTCCTTGATAGTATTTATAAAACTATTTAGTAAAATATAACTGTTCATTTTCTGGTAGATATAGATAATTTATATCAGATTTATTGACTGTTTCTAATGCGTCTTGTAATGTCTCTACCATGGTTTTGCCTGCTAAATTAAAAGATGTATTAAATAATATAGGCACACCTGTTAATTTATAGAACTCATTTATCAAATCATAGTATTTTTCATTCTGTTCTCTTTTTAGGGTTTGTATTCTACATGTTCCGTCAACATGTGTAATCGCAGGTATCAAATGTTTTTTATTAGGTAATACATCTACTGCATACATCATAAAAGGACTTTCATCAAGACCTGCCATATCAAACCATTTATGTGCGTGTTCATGTAATATTGTGCCTGCAAAAGGTCTATACCATTCTCTACCTTTTACTTTATTAACAATATCTTTACCGTCAGGATATGTAGGATTAAATAATATACTACGATTACCTAATGCTCTAGGCCCTTGTTCGCTTTTACCTTGATATAATGCAACAATATTACCATTCATTATTTTTGTGGCAACATCTT
>Ga0114933_10002421_pt1 | contig 19448 bp, 16 predicted proteins | sample 4SBtaG_FD_89691 | JGI IMG/M metagenome (GOLD analysis project Ga0114933, IMG submission 89691) | Deep subsurface microbial communities from Kolumbo volcano to uncover new lineages of life (NeLLi) - 4SBTROV12_W25 metaG | ecosystem: Environmental > Aquatic > Marine > Volcanic | place: Kolumbo... | reverse complement strand
TTGGCAGTGCGCTTTTCAAAAGGAATGTCGGGCGCTATTGTTTGCGCTGAGGCTAAATTTACTGCGGTTGAACCCACACAAGTCAAGATTAATTGCTTTATATGCCAATGTAGATTGGGCATCGTACTAATCCTGTTTTTCCATATGACATCAACTAATTGATTTTATGACAAGACGAAAAATAAACTTTAAAACATAAGGCTAGGTAAGTATGTAGCAATTTGTGGATAAGCGGTGATGGCAATAATTCCCGTTAGCATAATAATCCAATAGGGAGTAGAGCTACGAAAGATTTGCATTATAGAAATATTGTCATTTTCATCTTGAATAGCAGCTTTTACGGTATATACAAGTAAACCAAATGGTGGTGTGAGTAGGCCCGCCTCAATAGCCAGGATACCAACGATTGCGAAGGCAATGGGGTCATATCCCAGACTTACAGCGATAGGCTCAAAAATAGTTACGGTAAGCAACATTATTGAAATTGAATCAATAACCGTTCCTAGAATAAACCAAATCGCCACCATGGCTGCAATGATCATCCATGGAAGCATATCGGTGCCAAGAAAGGTATCTTGTATAGCGCTGGAAACTCCTGTCATTGCTAGAGTTCGCGAATAAAGCGCAGCAGATACTAACAACAAAAGTATTGGTGCGGAGGTGCGTCCGACGGATAAAATAGCATCAACTATTTCTCGTGTTCGCATGCCCTTGGCAATTGCCATGATTAACCCAATGAAAGCCCCAGCTCCAGCGCCTTCTGTTGGCGTAAAAACGCCAAACCATATGCCACCTAAAACAGCAGCTACAACAAAGATGATGCTAAACACGCTACTCCAGACTTGCATAGCACTCGGTACAGATGTTTCAGGGGGCAATATATCTGGGTTTTGTGTTTTCTTGTCCGTACCAACAAGACTCGGTTTCAAAACTGCAATAACTAAAACATAGGATACGAAAAGACCAAGAAGCAATAGACCTGGGAGCACGCCCGCCAAAAATATCTGGCCAATAGATCTTTCAGTTAGCAAGCCCCATACAATCATCAATACGCTAGGTGGAATAAGCATGCCGAGGCAACTTGAACCAGCCACTGTTCCAAGCGCAAACCCTCGATCATAGCCAAACTTTTTCATTTCAGGGTAGGCAATACGCGAGAACGCTGCTGCAGAAGCAATGCTTACGCCGGTTACAAAAGAAAAAATAGCATTACCTAAGAGTGTGGCTACTGCTAGACGTCCTGGAATTCTTCGAAGATTTCTATGAATAGCTTGATATACATCAGTCACGGCACCTGATTTTGCGATAAATTCACCCATCAACATAAAGAGAGGAATAACTGCAAACTCATATGCGCGGAGTGATTCGTAGGCTGTGCTCCCGAGCATGGCGAGAACAACATCAAAATTACCGCCTGTGATAAGAAAAATACCTAAAGCACTAGTCATGCCCAGGGCTATTGCAATATGCACACCTAGACCGACCATCACCAATAGGCTAACGATCAAAACAGTTGCAATATTAACGTCAAACATTAGTTGTTACTCGAGTGACTATTGATCAGTTGAATCACTTTGATTGATTTGTGAATTAATATTCGTGAGTAATTCACTTGGTTTAAAAATATCTATATACGCTATTAGTAGGTAGCTGATTGTTGCAATAGCACTACCGAATAAGATTGTGAAACGCGTAGGCCAGGCTGGAACACGCAGTGCTCCTTCCCCTTCATATTCACCAGCAACCCAAGCATGAACGGCTGAATCCCAACTTCCAAAAAAAATCATTAAAAAAAACATAGCACCTAATAGGTACCCAAGGGCGAGAACGATACGGCTAATTAAAGGGGGAAATTTTTTGGCCAGAAAATCAGCGCGTAACATTGATCGACTGCGAATCGCATAGCCTGCCTGGAGAAATACAATCATGACAATCGAGTTCATGACAATTTCCGGAACTCCATAGATTGGTGTATTAAATACAGTGCGACCTATGATGTCTGTAATGATAATGAATGTCAGGAAGAAGGCCCATCCTGCAGCGAGCACCATAAGTGCTTTTGTGAGCTGATCACTAAGCTTTATAAGAGCAGTCATTTTTTTCGCGACATCGCCAGGGTTTCCCTGTAGTTTATTTTCTATGAGGAAAGAAAGTATTAGTTGCTAAGTGAATGAGATTAATTACCTAAGCTGATAACGAACGGGCCAGGTATAGCCATGTCGTTCAGCCGAACTTAAAGTGGTTTCTAATACTTGTGTCCCTGGCAAGCCTTGTGCATCAAGCTCCGCTGCTACTTCTCTTGGCCAATCACTAAGCGAGGCAGCCCAATCTCTAGGCACATCAGGACTAAGCTCATTTACAGTGATTAGCCCATCAAGAGTAGCCACATCATTTTCATATCGTTCAAGATTATTAGAACCTGTTCTCTGCTCAAAGTCTGATGAGACCTCAAGCAGTATTTCTTGAAAGTTCTCTGGTAGCCTATTCCATGTGTCTAGATTGATTGTCAGGCCATGCCAGGTCATCGAACCAAATCCAATCATTGTGTAGAAGGGACTTGGTTCGTAAAGTTTGAGTTGAACTGCAGCACTAGGAAATACCACCCAGCCTTCATACACATGTGTTCTTAAGCCAGTATAGGCTTCAGGTAAAGCAGCTTGAACCGGTGTGACACCTGCATAGCGTAACCAGTTCAAATTAAGTCCAGCCCCAGCAATTTTTATGCCTTCTAGGTCTTCTACAGTATTCCAATCAAATGAGGTGATTAAGTTATAACCCGCATCTGCGATACGCGCTAACAGTTTTTGATTAAATTGTTGCTCAAAAACGTCAGTTAAGTAGGGAACCTCTTGATATACCTCCTGCGCAATACTGAGGCTCACGGTGGGGTCCATAGTGCCGAATGGCAACATGACTTGAAAGGCATGTAGCGGCAGATTGGAAGGTTCGAAGCAGTAGCAAAAACCACCAATATCAACAATGCCGTTTTGTACTCCTTCCAAGGTTTCAGAAGTCTTGACGATAGACCCGCTGTAGCCTTCAATGAAGTTCACAGTATGCTCTGTACGTGATTCTATGCGCCTTTTTAGTTCCGGCTGAAAGTAATCTTTCATTAAGCCAGCATAAACAACACCAGGCGGGTGACCTGTTGCAATTCTGAGTGTAACTCTGTCAGCTTGGGCAACAGCACTAGCCAAAATTGATATTGTTGCTACTAAGCTTAATGCCAAAAAAGGCGAGAATCTTCTTGTTTTTATTTGCATGACACTGCCTTTGCGGATCATTGTTATTCTTTGTTATGAAACTATATAAATCCGGTTGTTAGATTACAATAGGATTCAGGTGTTGATAAAAAAAACAGATTAGGAGGATCGCGATATGAGCCTAAAGGTTGGAGTGATTGGTTTGGGCCCAATGGGTGGGAACATTGCAGGTAACCTTCTCAAGAAGGGATTTGATGTTGTTGGTTATGACATCAAGCCAGAATGCATGGATGCGTTAGATGAATTGGGATTAGAGAGGGCTGAATCCGCAACGGATGTAGCTGCAAAAGCCGATATACTCGCTTGCTCACTTCCAAATGCTGCTGCTTTGCAGGCTGTTTTGGACGATGTTCTTAAACACCCGAACCCCGGTCAGATAATGCTTGAGTGTAGTACGCTAGAAGTAGCAGATAAGCTTGCAGCGCATGAGAAGTTCGCGAGTGGCGGTAAAATTCTCCTTGATGCCCCAATAAGTGGAACTCCCCCAATGCTGGTGAATATGGTCGCCTCAATTTATGTGAGTGGTGATAAAGCTGCTTATGATAAATGTGTACCTATGTTGGAAGGTTTTACTGCTACTAATTTTTATTGTGGGGAGGTTGGCAACGGAACACGTATGAAACTTTGCGCGAACTACCTGGTTCATGTCCATGTGGTTGCCGCAGCTGAGTGTCTTGTTATGGGCCAGAAAGCCGGGCTAGATCCTGATTTAATTCAGAGCGTTCTTATTAAGGGTGCTGGTGGTTCTAAGATGTTGGAAGTTCGTGGTGCCATGATGGCCAAGTCAGATTATCGTGAGGGAGGAGGTACTATGTTTGATGTCTTCGAAAAAGATGCCTCAATCATCACAGAACATGCTGCAAATGTTAGGGCCCCAATAGAACTCTATGTCTCTGCACGACAGAAACTAAACTCTGCAATTGCTTTGGGTTTAGGACACCTCGACACCTCAGCAGTATGCAAGTCAATCGAACTGTCTGCTGGAATAGATCGCGATTTAGTTGAATGAGTAACGGCCGCCTGTTGAAACAGGCGGCTAACTCAATTTTTTGAAAAGCTGGGCGCTTCGTTCGACGTTGTCACCAAGTTCCTGCATTAGGTTCCAGTAATTTAAAAAATGCGGTGTTTGGCGATGATCTGCTAGTGCCTGTTCGTCTTTATATACTTCGTAGAACATAAACGTATTCTCATCATCCTGAGATACGATTACATCAAACTGGTAGCAAGCTTCTTCTTGAGCAGACTGTTTAGCATTTTCCAACATAGCTGGTTTTAGTTTTTCCGTATATTCCGGTTTAACCTTGACTGTTACCACTAAGGCGATTTTCGACATTAACGTTTCCCGCTTTTTAGGCTGATCAACTATTTTCTTATCCTGTCCAATTGGCAGACAACTCTGCACGGTTAATTTCCTGACCCCTTATATAGACATTAGAGATGGCCCGTGTGTTTTGTATATCTTCAAGGGGGTTCGAATCTAAAATGACAAAGTCTGCACTTTTACCATCTGAAATTGTTCCTAGATCATGCAACCTATAAAGTTCTGCCGCATTTTTGGTAGCAGAAGCAAGAGCATCAGCGGGACTTACTCCAGCAAGTACCATATCAGCAATCTCCTCATGTATGTCCCAACCCGCACCATCTCCATCTGTTCCAATTATTAGCGGCACCCCTGCGTCATACATGCGTTTCAGGTTTCGTGATTCAACTGCAAATCTAGTATGAGTAGTAGACTCAGAAATTTCTGTACGCATTGTCTCTGCTCCTGCAGCAGGCAATGTTTGAGCAAAGAAAGGAAGGTCGTCTATGGTTGTTGAGCCGCTATTCGGTAGATTCGGCATTAGAAACGTATATGGTCGGTTGGCAAGTAATTCCATGAATTCGTCATCGACATCAACATCCCGTACACCATGGGCAAAACCGTCTACTCCTGCTCGGAGAAGATCTTTTGCATCCTCTAGGTAAAATATATGTGCAGTTACCTTGAGTCCGAGGCGGTGAGCTTCTTGGATAATAGGGCCATAAAGATCTGGTGTAAGCTTTTCTACTGTCCCGTTTCTATCGTCGACCCATATTTTCACTAGATCTACTTGCGCTTCTGCAAGCTCGCGAACTGCAGCAATTCCTTCTTCAACCGTATCGATACCATAAGGGACATCTCTGCGGTCTGTAGCTCCAGGGCCAGCATTTGGACGCCCAATACCACGTCCCGCCCATAAGAATCGAGCAGCGTTATCTATTGTCGATTCTCGAAGCTCGGCCATTGAAAGTGGGTCTATACCCATGCTCATCGTAGCACTATGTCCGTAAAAAGCATGTCGATGAAGATGATCAATAATATTTTCGCGCGAGTAGCTAGCTCGAACGTCTGTTCTAGCTCCTACATCTGAATATCCAAGATGACCATGCCCATCTATCAAGGCTGGGATAATGGTTTTACCTGAGATATTTATTTGAAGTGCGCCATCAGGGGCATTAATAGAGCCTGAATTTCCGACTTGGGTAAAACGCCCATTCTCAACCAGAAAAGCTGCATCTTCTATGACATTGCCGTCTCCGACGATAAGTCGACCGCCTTCGAAGAGCATTACGTTAGAAGAATCACCTGCTATTGAAGTTTGTGGTGTAGTTGATATCGGTGTTTCTTGCTGGGTGCACGCTACTGCTAAAGGCAAATAAAACAGAAATAACTTTGTCCAATTCATAACCTCTCCCCCTATTTTTATTTTTAGATATAGCTTTTTACGCAAGCACATAAGGTTTTTTATAGACACTTATCACTCTCAAACCGCGGGCAAAAATATGCCCGCGGGTGGTGGACCTTTTTAGTCTTAATTATTCTTCGACACGAAACGCTTCAACCTGAATCTCGAGATTTACATACATGAGGAAGCCGCCCCCCTGTCCAAAGGTGACACCATAGTCATCCCTGTCAAAAGTTCCAGAGGCATCAGCTCCACAGACGTATCTTCCGCCATTGTTAGTCTGACAACGAAAACTATTAATCGTTAGATCAAGTGGATTGGTAACCCCATGAAGTGTGAACTGACCCTCAATTGCTGTTGGCTCACCTTGTTTTGTGAATTTAGTTAGTGAGCCTGTATAAGTGGCAGTTGGGAACTGGGCCACATCAAGAATATCGTCAGCTTTAGCATGATCTGTCATCGCATCCATGCCGAAGTCGATAGTGTTCATGTCCATTGTTAAATCAACGTTTCCGGTTTGCGCTTCACGATCGATGACAATCGTGCCAGATGTCGATCTTATTTTTCCTCGCCATACCGAAATGCCACCCTGATGATCTGCTTCAAATGAAGGAAACGTATGACGCTCATCCACTTCAAATGTTTCAGGTTCGGCAAAAAGAGTCGTTGCCATTAGTGCGCAAAAAATACTCAAAGCAGTGCGCCGTAGTAGTGTCATGCTCATTTTCTTATTCCTTATAATTAGGTTGGAGATTGCCTGTCCGTCTGTTGCCCCTCAGCAGACGATAATTTTACTGTGCTCTTGTCAGTCGCTCAAAGGAGTCAGCGATCAGCTCATCAAGCCAACGCTGAAACTCAGTCGGTGCAACCCAGGGGTGAGGTTCACCTTGTTGCCGATTTTTAAGTCGTTCGGCACGAGTAAACAGATCATCAGCACCAGACGCATGAATGTCGTGGTGATTGATTATCTGTACCTCTATATCAGGAATTTGCCTAATTCGTTCTAAGTCGTCAATAAAAATTTGAATTGCTTGGGGGTCATCGGTGCGAAGTGCTGAGCCACCATGAAAATAAGCAAGATGCTCTCGGCCTTCATCAAATACTGAGAATCTTATGGATGTAGTGCCAGGAGTATGGCCGGGCGTATGCTCGAAGTTAATGGTCGTATCGCCTAGTGTTATTACTGAGCCATCCTCCAGGATGAGGTCTTTTCGTGGTGCTTGATCACCCAAGTTATTAGTAATTACTTCCCAGTCCTCTTCAGCAGCTCCAAAAAGGGCATCGATATGTGTTTGTAGCTCGAGCGCACCACCATAGTGATCTCGATGAGACTGCAGGATAAATACGTACTTAATATCCATTGGGTCTAGTTCAAGCTCACGAATATTGCTAAGAAGGCGATCTGTGAAACCTTCAAAGCCATCGAGTGTGTCAATAAGAATTAGACCGTCGCTAGTTTCTATTACATAGCTTGCTACGGCCTTTATTCCCACAAAATAGAGATTATCAAAGATCTGAAACGGTTCTAAAGCCTGAAACCCAATGTCTCTACGTTCATTTTCCTGAGCCGAGGCTAAATATATAGTGAGGAATAAATAACCCGAGAGCAGGAGAGAAATGATGGTCTTCAGACGCATGTTTTAATTCGTTTTTATTTTTTAAATTTACATTGTTTGTGAAGCGTGCGCGTAGCTAATTAGTCGAATTCTTTTTCTTCACCACCGGGTAGCGCAATAAACCCGAGTAGGCAGCCATTGGAGTCATCCTTGAGTCTATGGCAGCGGACGGTAATTTCATCTCCAGCCTCAATGGTATCTGGTTCCCAACCGCCTCTTAGCAGAGCCCCTGGGCTTCCACCTTCCAAAGCCCATACCATAGCCTCCTCATTGCCATCTTGTACCTCAAGGTAGATCCATGTGTGGGGATTCATCCAGTGAAGCTCCATCACGGTACCCTCAAGATGAGTGTATTCAGTCATTTCATAGTTGCCATGAGAATGGTGTGCAGTAGCAGCGCTAAAATAGATACAAGTAACTGCAAGTCCTGCCAGGATTATATTGTTTCTAATAGTCATTCTTATCCACCCACTTAAGAGCAATCATACCTAAGATGCTTAATCTTACCTCAACTTTCTGTTTAGGAGAGATAGCAAGTATGCTTATTTTATGAGAGTGCTATAACTGCACCTTCCTTGACTAAACGAGCTACATCTTCTGTTGAGTAGCCGAGTTCCCCTAATACTGCTGCGGTGTCTTCACCAATACGCGGAGCACCGCCTTTAATTGTGGCGGGTGTTTCACTAAATTTAACCGGAAATCCAATTGTTTCAATAGGACCAAGGCTTGCATGTTCGGTTTCTACAACCATATCTCTAGCTAGTGTTTGCGGATGTTTCAACATATCGCATATGTCTAGCACGGGTCCCGCAGGTACGCCTGCATTTTTTAAAAGCTCTAACCACTCTGTTGTTTCTTTTGTTTTAAATGCTGGAGCTAGTTCTTCATTTAATGCCATACGATTATTCATTCGATCTATATTTTTAATGAATCTTGGATCATCCAGTAGTTCTGAAAGACCAAGTACCGCTGGAAGCCTTTGCCAAGTGGACTCACTTGACGCGCCAATTGTAATCCAGCCATCAGAGGTTTCGAATGCCTCATAAGGGGCGTTTAAGGGGTGGGCCGATCCCATTGGTTCTGGAGAAACTCCAGTGGCAAGTGCAATAGCTGATTGCCAGAAAGTTAAGGTAATACCTGCTTCAAAAAGGGAGGTATCCACACGTTGCCCTTGTCCGCTCTTGAGACGTTGTGCATAGGCAGCCAAGACGCCCATTGTGGCAAGAATGCCTGCGCCAATATCAGTGACAGGCGGGCCGCACTTAACGGGGGGGCTTTCTGTACTTTCCCCAGTAACACTCATCAGTCCGCTATAGCCCTGTGCTACAAGGTCAAACCCTCCAAGATCCGCATAAGGCCCGGTCCTGCCGAAACCAGAAATTTCGCAATAGATTAGACCAGGATTGCTTTCCTTAAGTGTTTCATAGCCTAGCCCAAGCCTTTCCATTGTTCCCTTGCGGTAGTTTTCAATAACAATATCGGCATCACTGATTAAACGTTTAACAATGGCTTTACCATCTTCATTTTTCAGGTTTACAGCAATGCCCCGTTTGTTACGGTTCATCATCATAAAAGCTGCGCTTTCTCCTTCGATAAGAGGTGGTGCAAAGCCCCGAGCTGCATCACCATCCGGTACTCGCTCAACTTTTATGACTTCAGCTCCCATATCGGCAAGCATGCGACCGCATACCGGACCTGCCATTATGTGTGCTAATTCAATTACTTTTAGACCTTGTAATGGCCCTTCATTAGATTTTTTCATTGATCAACGACCCTTAAAGGTAGCTCTCTTTTTGTTTAAAAAGGCACGGTATCCAGTTTGATAGTCTTCAGTTTCAAACGCGGCATGTCCTTCTTCAATTTCTTCTTCAGTTAACGGTGTTTGGTCCATAAGTCTGTGGATGAATTTTTTATGCCAACGATTGACAAGAGGCGCACGTCCGGCTATTTGCTCGGCTAGTGCATAGGCTGCACTTTCCAGGTCTGTATCCGGAACGAGTCTATTTACAAGTCCCAGTTCTTTCGCATGTTCTGCACCAAAGACACTTCCTTCTAGGAGAATTTCTAGGGCAGCAGATGGTGTAATGATGCGACTTAAAGTTTGCAGTTCAGCGTAAGATACGGTCATTCCAAGTCGATTAATTGGCACACCAAAACGAGTTGATTCAGCGCAAATTCGTAGATCGCATGAGCTGGCGATCAAAATACCTCCACCCATACAAACTCCACTAATTGCGGCAATGACTGGATGACGGCATGAAAACACTGCCTCTAAAGAATCTTCCATATCCTTACTGTATTTCCGAACATCTTCAGGTGTAGTGCGCTGTTCACCCCATACAGAGATATCTGATCCCGCTGAGAAGGCCCTTTTATCTACGCCACGTACCACAACACAGCGAATATCATCATCAGAGTCTAGATCATTCATAACCTCACCAAGGAGGAGCCAGCTTGCACCATCCATTGCGTTCAGTTTGTCTGGTCGATTTAGTACGACAGTTGCGATGCCCTCATTTCGTTCAGCGTAGACTTCGTTGGACATTGATGTCCTCCTGTTCCTTTTTGTCGGCGAATACTATACGCCAAAGATAGAGATACATAGATGTATGTTCTTACTGTAAGTGGTTGTCAATAATTGTGAGAAAATACTATAAAGTAAAGATGGGTATATTCGTGATATTTTTAGGATGTGTTAATGTCCTGCCTGCGTTAGGCGCTTGTTAAGGTAAAAGAAGATAACGGTAATTTCATGACAAACAAATACGGTCGTCAATTTTTGCAGATTCCTGGACCTAGTAATGTCCCGGATAGGGTACTCCGTGCGATAGATCAGCCTATTATTGATCATCGTGGGCCTGAGTTTCAGGAACTAGCTTTAGGACTCCTTGAGCGAGTCAAAAAGGCATTTAAGTGCTCCGGACCAGTAGTAATTTACCCTTCTTCTGGATCAGGGGCATGGGAGGCTTCGCTAGTTAATACCCTCTCTTCAGGGGATAAGGTATTGATGGTTGAAACAGGCGAGTTTGCTGTGCTGTGGCGCAACATTGCTCTAAAGCTGGGTCTTGATGTTGACTTCATACCGGGCGATTGGCGTCAAGGTGTGGACCCTCAGACCATAAAAGACAAGCTTGCAGCGGATAATAATCAATCTATAAAAGCAGTAGCGGTAGTGCAGAATGAAACTTCCACAGGAGTTGTTAGCGATATTGCTGCAGTTCGTGAGGCAATTGATGCCGCAAACCATCCTGCTTTGTTACTGGTGGATGTTATTTCCTCGCTTGGTTCTAATGATTTCCGACATGATGAGTGGGGTGTCGACGTTACCATCGGCGGGTCACAAAAAGGGCTTATGCTGCCGGCAGGGCTGGGTTTTAATGCTATTAATGAAAAAGCAATTAAGGCATCAGCTAATGCAACTTTGCCACAATCCTATTGGACTTGGAGTGCGATACTTGAGTCTAATCGCAATGGTTTTTTCCCATACACGCCTGCTACTAACTTGCTATTTGGGCTTGATGAAGCATTAAACATGCTTTTTGAAGAAGGTTTGGAAAATGTATTTGCTCGACATGCCCGGCTCGCAGCAGCAACTCGATGTGCGGTAAATGCGTGGGGTCTTGAGAATTTAGCTTTAAACCCTCATGAGTATTCCAATAGTTTAACCGCTGTGTTGCTTCCTGAGGGACATGATGCAGATGTTTTGAGGCAGTTGATTCTTGAGAATTTTGATATGCCCTTAGGCACCGGTTTAGGCAAGGTAAAAGGAAAGGTGTTCCGAATTGGACACCTTGGCTGGTTTAATGAATTGATGTTAGCAGGCACGCTTTCTGGCGTTGAAATGGGCCTGGCATTATCAGATATTCCTTTTAACCCTGGTGGTGTTCAGGCAGCTCTTAACTATTTGGTTGAAAACACCGAGTAATATTATATGGATCCATCTACCGCAGTCGTAACTAGCCCATTACTTGCCTTGCTGGCTTTTTTAGGCGTTATTATTTTATTGCTTTTTCTGATTGCCAAGTGGCGGTGGCACGTATTTCTTGCGCTATTAGTTCCGCTGCTTATTTTTGGTGTGATACCTGGAGTGGAGCGGAATAATTTTATTGATGCGTTCGAGACTGGGTTCGGATCAACTCTCGGATCTATTGGTGTGGTTATTGTATTAGGCTCGATCATTGCTGAGGCACTGCGTCATACCGGTGCAATCCAAACAATTACTCGATCAATGGTTCGTGTGGTTGGCTCTAAACGGATGCCTCTAGCACTAACTTTGACGGGGCTAATTCTGGGAGTCGCTATTTTTGCAGACGTCGCCTATGTAATTCTTAATCCACTGGTGCACTCGGCCGCAAAGATGATGGGAACTACGGTTGCTGTGATGTCAGTAGGTTTGGTAGGCGCCCTTCAATTAACACATGCCATTGTGCCACCAACACCAGGCCCTCTAGCGGCTGCGGCGTTAGTTGGGGCAGATATTGGGGCCACTATCATGTATGGCAGCATAGCCTGCTTGGTAGGCGCTCTTTCAGGTTGGGTCTACGGGCAATATATTATTGGTCCAAGAATTAAAAAAATGCCCGCAGAGAAATATACCGGTGAGAATTTTTTGGAAGATGATCCAAAGGCTAATTTGCCGGGTGTTTTTAGCTCTTATGCCCCAATTGCAGTACCCATTTTGCTTATTTCTGCCCAGAGTGTTTCTCGACTATTTCTGGAGCAGGATCACATTATTAGAGTAGGGCTCGCTTACATAGGCTGGCCCGTAATGGCGCTTAGTGTTGGTGTTTGGCTTGCTTATAGAAACATTAGAACGCCTGAACACCGTAAGGACGCAAAAAACTCATGGGTGGAAGAAGCTCTTCGAGTTTCTGCGATGATACTAGTAGTGACCGGGCTTGGAGGCTCATTGAGTGAGGTTTTAAAGGCAACACCAGCTGTAGACACAATTGCTGGTTTTTTTGCAGACTACGGTTTGCCATCGATTCTCTTGCCCTTTGTTATAGGCATAATCGGTAACATGATTACTGGTTCTACCACTGTTGGAGTTATTACAGCAGGAGCGCTTGTAGCTCCCATGCTGGGAACTCTAGGCTTATCTCCTGAGGCTGCTATGCTTTCAGGTGCAAGTGGTTCGGTGATTATTAAGTATGTGAATTCTAGTTATTTCTGGGTTTGTACTTCCCTCAGCGGGTTTGATGCAAAGGAGGGAATCTTAGGCTACGGTGGGGTTACGCTTGTAGGTGGAATAACCTCATTTATTGCAGTTTGGGTGATGTGGGCTGCAGGCTTTATTTAAAAATCCCAATTAACTAGAGGCTATTCTGCGGAATAGAAAAAACATTTTTATAGAATAGGCAGTCGTGTGGCTGAAGATTCGATTACTACGGGAGTGAAGCATGGCTGATAAATACAATATTCTTTTTTTCGGTGCCTCTTATGGGTCATTACTAGGAGCCAAGGTTGCCTTGGCAGGTCATTCGGCGCACCTTATTTGCTTGCCAGAAGAAGCAGAACTCATCAACAATGAGGGGGCAATTATCCGACTTCCGGTTCGAGGTCTTGATCAGCCGGTTGAGCTAAATACAAAAGAGATGCCAGGTGCTGTCACTGCTGGTGGTCCAGAAGAAGCTAACCCTTCAGATTATGATTTGATTGTTCTTGCAATGCAGGAGCCGCAATATCGTGTTCCAGTCGTCAAGGATTTGCTAAGTAAAGTCGGTGCATCGGGTAAACCATGCATGTCCATCATGAATATGCCTCCGTTAAGCTTTATAAGGCGTATCCCCGGTGTTGATGCAGCTACTATTCGTGATGCCTATACTGATCCAACAGTATGGGACAATGTGGATCCTTCGCGCATAACTCTGTGTAGCCCAGATCCTCAGGCATTTCGTCCGCCAGAAGAAAAATGCAATGTCCTTCAAGTTGGTTTGCCTACTAACTTTAAGTCTGCACGTTTTGAGGGAGATGCTGATACCAGTATTCTTAATCAGATAGAGCAGGATATTCAGAATATTCGATTCGATGCAGGAGGTAATTCGGTAGAGTTACCAGTTAAATTACGTGTGCATGATTCGGTTTTTGTCCCTCTTGCTAAATGGTGCATGTTATTGGCTGGTAATTACCGTTGTATACAGGCAGAGGAAATGCGTCCAATCAGGGAAGCCGTTCATTCTGACTTGGGTAGCTCAGAATCTGTTTATAACTGGGTAGCTGATTTATGCGTGAAACTTGGTGCTGATCCTAATGATCTTGTTCCTTTCGAAAAATATGCTAATGCAGCGCTTTCTTTGAAAAACCCCTCATCAGCGGCCAGGGCACTTGCCGCTGGAGCACCATATATAGAAAGGGTCGATAAGTTGGTGCAGGCGCTTGGCGCATCGCAAGGTATGCATTCCGCTGATGTTGATAGTACGGTTGAATTAGTTGATGGCTGGCTTGCTAGGAATAGAGAGTCATCTTAAGAAATAAAAGATAGGTAAAATTCTGATTGTTAATGCTTTTTTAAAGATTAAATTGGTTTAAGCGAAAGTATAGAAAGGGCAATAAATGTCGAGCCATCCCGATTACACAGTGAATTCTCCGCTCGCGAAGCGATTGGAGTCGGAGATTGAGGGAGAGGTCTATTTTGATACATTGAGTCGTGGACGCTATGCCACCGATGCGTCAATGTATCAAGTGTTTCCGGTGGGTGTAGCAGTGCCTAAAAATGCTCAGGATGTCACACGTGCTTTACAAATTGCTGCTGAACATGACATTGCCATTTTGCCAAGAGGTGGTGGCACCTCACAATGTGGGCAAACCATCGGTAAAGCCCTCGTGCTGGACGGAAGTAAGTACCTAACATCAGTACGTCATTTCGATAAAGAAAAACGCGAAATTTTGGTAGAGCCAGGAATTGTTCTCGATCACTTAAATCAGTTTTTACAGCCTCATGGCTTGTTTTTTCCAGTGGATGTTTCAACTTCAAGTCGAGCCACTATAGGTGGAATGACTGGTAATAATAGTGTTGGAGCTCATTCAATTCGTTATGGACTAATGGTTGATAACGTTAAGGGCGTTAATGCGTTTTTAGCCGATGGTGACCAAATTAAATTGCGTCCGGGTAGCACTAGTGCCCAAGATGGAAGGGTTGCCCATATCCACACAAAGATGCAATCACTCTATGAACGTGAGCGAGAGGAGATGGATAGGCGTCTGCCAAAGGTCCTGCGCAACGTTGCTGGCTATAACCTAAATCGACTTGGGCTCCCTGATTCTAGACTTTCAGATTTATTAGTAGGTTCTGAGGGAACGCTTGCCTGGTTTGATTCGGTGCATCTTGATCTTCAGCCTATTCCAGCCAACAAGGTTGCTGGCGTCTGTCATTTTCCGACATTTGCTGCTGCGATGGAATCGACTAAGACATTAGTTGAGCTTGGGCCAGCAGCGGTAGAACTAATCGATCGAACAGTAATCGATTTAGCTCGTGAGAACCCAGAGTTCAATAGTGCAATGGCAACTTTTATGCGAGGTGATCCAGCCGCACTGCTGATAGTAGAGTTCGCCGGGGAGGATCGGAATGAGCAACTTAAAAAACTTGATCATCTAGAAGAAGTCATGGGTGATTTGGGGTATCCAGGTGGTGTTGTTCGGGCCGAAGATGCAGGAATGCAGCGTTCGATATGGAACGTTCGTAAGGCTGCGTTGAATATTGTGATGTCCATGAAGGGAGATGGTAAGCCAATTTCTTTCGTGGAAGATTGTGCTGTTCCACTAGATAATTTGGCCGAATATACAGCTCGACTTACAGATGTTTTTTCTGAGAATGGGACTACGGGCACCTGGTATGCCCATGCTTCTGTGGGTTGTTTGCATGTGCGTCCAATCCTGAATCTCAAAACCGATCTTGGGCTTGTGCAGTTAAGGAAGATCGCAAGTGCAGCTCATGAGTTGGTTCGAGAGTTCAAGGGTTCTTGGTCCGGTGAGCATGGTGATGGAATTGTGCGATCGGAGTTTATTGAATCAATGTTGGGTTCACAGATTGCCAGTGCTTTCGGAGAAGTTAAGCAGTGCTTTGATCCCGATGGTCGCTTCAATCCAGGAAAGATTGTTGATCCTCCTCGCATGGATGATCGATCTTTGACGCGTTTTCCCGTTGAATACAAGCCTGTTCCTCGTGATGACGCATTAGATTGGTCGGCATGGGGTGGTCTATACCGTGCAACTGAAATGTGTAACAACAACGGCACCTGTCGAAAATTTGGTTCTGGTGTTATGTGCCCATCATACCGCGTAACAAAAGATGAACAGCATCTCACCAGGGGGCGAGCTAATGCATTACGTTTAGCATTAACAGGGCAAATATCATCGGGAGCTATGACATCTCCAGAAATGTATGAAACTTTTGAGTTATGCGTAAGTTGTAAAGGATGTAAACGAGAGTGTCCTACCGGCGTTGATGTTGCGCGCATGAAAATTGAATTTTTGAATGAATATCATAAGCAAAACGGCCTCAGTTTAAGAAGCCGAATGGTTGCTTATCTGCCTCGTTATGCGCGCTGGGCTGCTCGACTATCTTGGCTTTTTAATGCGCAGAATATTTCAATGTTTAGGGGGCTACGTCGTCGTTTTCTTGGCTTAGCCTCGGAGAGGTCTATCCCAGCATGGCGTCAAGATATATTTAAAAATGTATCTAACGAAATGCCAGCTAACAGTTCTAAAGTGGTTTTGTTTGCAGATACATTCAATAGGTATTTTGAACCAGAAAACTTAAGGGCAGCAGTTCAAGTGCTTGAGTCAGCTGGATACCAAGTATTAACCCCAACTCCAAAAGATGAAAAACGGCCGTTATGTTGTGGACGAACCTTTCTCAGTAATGGACTTGTTGATGAGGCTAAAAAAGAAGCTCAGCGGGTTTTGGATACATTGATGCCCTATGTTGAAGAGGGTATTCCAATTGTGGGTTTAGAGCCATCATGCCTTTTATCATTACGGGATGAGTTTGGCGCAATGCTTCCAGGCAAAGATACGGAAGCTCTAGAAAAGCAATCAATGCTTTTTGAAGAATTCTTGATCGCTGAGAGCGCTGCGGGTCGTATGAAGCTTGATCTTAAGGCATTGGAAAAATCAAAGGCTTTGGTGCATGGGCATTGTCACCAGAAGGCATTTGGTTTGGTACCTACTGTAAAAGAGGTGCTTAGTTGGATTCCAAACCTTGACGTTGAACTTATTGAGTCTAGCTGTTGTGGTATGGCTGGTGCATTTGGCTATGAGGCAGAACATTACGATACCTCTATAAAAATGGCCGAACTTGATCTTCTCCCGGCTATCCGAAAGGCTGGTGACGACACCCTCATCGTAGCCGATGGTACTAGTTGTCGCTGTCAGATTCGGGATGGGAGTGCTCGTGAAGGCTGGCATGTAGCCCGTGTTTTAGAGAGTGCGCTAGCAACACGAACTAATTAATAAAGTAGTAATATACTTAAATATCAATTAGTTAGTTTTATTAAAGCGAATATTGGTCTATTGAAAAGCCAATAGTTGCCTGGACAAAAATTCTTAATTTCTGATATCAATATTGCTGACTCACTTTTTTCAGAGTGGAAATTAACGACATTCAGGAATGTTTTTTTTGAAAATTAAAAACAACTGTATACGTAATGTTTCTGAGCTTGGAAACCTCTATTTTTCAGAGATGTTCAAGTAGGTCGCGTGTAAGATAGTTCTCTGTTACAAGAATGGTTAGTGGAATATGCCTGAAAACCTATTCGAACAACTTCCTGCTATTGATAAATGGCTCGCCTCAGAAACAGGCATTTCTTTGACGGCGGAGTTTGCGCGTACAGAAGTAGTTGATGTTATGCGTGAGCATTTGAATGAAGTGCGCGAGGGAATTAGTAACGGATTGACTGAACTACCTGATTTTAATAGCCCAGAATATGCAGCGCTTATACGTAGTGATCTTTTAAGAAAAAAATCACCAAGTTTACGTAGGATAATCAACGCAACCGGGGTGATTATTCATACTAACCTTGGCCGTGCACCTTTAGCTGATGAAGCAATAGAAGCTATGGTGCGCATAGCTCGTGGTTATTCAAATCTTGAACTAGATCTTGTGAGTGGCCAACGAGGTTCCCGCTACCAGCATGTCGAATCATTGCTTTGCAGAATAACGGGAGCAGAGTCCGCGCTGGTTGTGAATAACTGTGCAGCATCGGTTGTTCTTGCTCTGTCCACATTTGCATCTGGCCATGAGGTTGTTATTTCTCGAGGTGAATTAGTTGAGATCGGCGGGTCATTTCGTATCCCTGAGATCATTTCTAAGAGCACTGCGAATATGGTTGAAGTCGGAACTACAAATAAGACACGAATTGAAGATTATGCTGCGGCGCTGTCTAGCGAGACACGAGTTTTACTTTCGGTGCATCCAAGTAACTATAAGATTATAGGGTTTAGTGAAAAAACTGATTCTCGAGAGCTTGCGACACTTGCCCAGCAGAACGAATTAATTTTCATGCAAGACCTTGGCAGTGGCGCATTAGCAGATATTAAAACTGGTGTATCTATTACTGAGCAACTCGTACAAAAAAGTGTTGCTGATGGTGCAGATATTCTGACCTTTAGCGGTGATAAGCTGCTAGGTGGGCCACAATCTGGAATTATATTAGGCCGCACTGAGCTTATAGATGCGATAAAGCAAAACCCACTGTTAAGAGCGTTTCGCATAGACAAATTATCGCTTGCGGCCTTGGTTGCGACTCTACGGTTATATCTACCGCCAAATGATCCAGCTAAAAAAGTTCCGGTACTACGTATGATCAATGAGGAAGAAAAAAGCGTTGATCGTCGAGCTAGAAATCTTCTCCGTCAGTTACGCAAAATTCCTGACCTTACCGGGACAGTTGTAACCGATGTTAGCTATGGTGGGGGTGGTGCTTTGCCAATGTCTGAAATACCAACCAGTATTCTGCGTATTGAAATGGCTGGCATGAGTGCTGGGGGTTTGGCGCGCAGGTTACGTGAGACTGATCCGCCTGTGATTGTGCGGGTTAAGAAAGATTTTCTTATAGTTGATCCGAGAACAGTTTTACCTGAGGACGTTAATGATTTGGTCAGAGCGTTTCGCCAGATAGCCGGATGATAAGCCAGCTAACGCTAGGAGTTATAGGCCACGTAGATCACGGTAAGACGGCCCTAGTTAGAAAGCTCACAGGTATTGAGACCGATCGTTTAAAGGAAGAAAAAGAACGGGGACTGTCTATTGTGCTCGGGTTTTCTTACCTGGAGTTTCCAGACGTTGTAGTAGATCTCATTGATGTGCCTGGTCATGAGGATTTTATTCGAGCGATGATCTCAGGCGCTACTGGAATGGACGGCGTTCTTTTGGTTATAGCATCAAATGAAGGGGTGATGCCGCAGACTCGAGAACATTTTGATATCGCAAAACTTCTTGGTATAGATCGTGGTTTGGTTGTGTTGACCAAAACTGATCTTGTGACGGATAAAGAATTAATACTAGTAGAGAGAGAGGTTTCTCAATTCTTAGAGGGCTCTTTCCTTGAACAAGCATCAGTAATAAAGACTTCGGTAGATAAAAGTCAGGGATTCAATGAGTTAAGAACTGCCTGCGGTTCACTTGAGACAAGTTCTTGTGTTCCTGCTGAATCATCGGAGGGATCGTTCCTGCCTATTGATCGGGTATTTTCTATGCATGGTTTTGGTGCTGTTGTGACTGGAACTTTAAGGTCAGGCACCCTGGAGGTTAACCAGTCTGTCGAGGTTCTTCCGAGTGGAGATACTGCAACAATCAGAGGGCTACAGAACCATAACAGGTCCGTAGATATGGCTATGCCCGGTCAGCGTGTGGCCGTAAATCTAAG
>Ga0114933_10002420_pt1 | contig 19449 bp, 15 predicted proteins | sample 4SBtaG_FD_89691 | JGI IMG/M metagenome (GOLD analysis project Ga0114933, IMG submission 89691) | Deep subsurface microbial communities from Kolumbo volcano to uncover new lineages of life (NeLLi) - 4SBTROV12_W25 metaG | ecosystem: Environmental > Aquatic > Marine > Volcanic | place: Kolumbo... | reverse complement strand
TGCTGCCCAGAGACGCTCGAGGGAACGCTCAGCCGAGCCCGCCCCCGCCGCTGGAATCGTCTCCAGCAACCACTCGTCGAGGCGACGCTCTTCTGCCAGGCGTTGGCGGCAGAGGGCGCACCCGGAGAGGTGCGCTTCGATCTGCAGAACGGTCTCGGCCTCGCACTCATCGAGGACGTACTGCTGCCACCGCGCTTCACCGATATGGGTCATGGCGACGCCTCCAGATCGGGGCCCATGCGTTGCCGCAGATGACGGCGGGCCTTGACCACGTAGACCCGAGCCGAACGACTGGTGAGACCCAGCACTGCAGCCACCTCGTCGTAGGCCATGTGCTCGAAGACCCGCAAATGCAGAGCGGCCCGTTGTTTCGCTGGCAACTCTTCGAGAACAGCGCGCACACGGGCCAGTGTCTCCGCCACGCTGGCACGTTCGCTCGGCTGTTGCAGCGGCTGGGGCGGCACGGCCCGCTCGTACCCTTGGCGAGTCTGCCGCCGGCGCCTGGCGTCGAGGCACTGGTGATAGACGATGCGCAAGAACCAGCTACGAAAGCCGGCCACGTGGCGCAGGCTGGCGAGATTGTTGTGGGTCTTGAGCAGCGCATCCTGAAGAGCGTCCTCTGCGTCGTCGTGGTTGCCCAACAGGCGTTGGGCCAGGGCCAGGGCGGCTGCGTGGTGGGCACCGATCAGTTGACCGAAGGCGACACGGTCGCCCCGACGGCAAAGCTCTAGGAGATCTGAGGTCTCGATGGCGATCGTTGTCATGCCCATTGGCAGCCGGTTCTGCATCTAGGGACGCAGCTCGTCCCACGAGTGCTAACCGATTCCGTGACAAGGGTCACGAGACTTGACGCCCCATGGGAGGCACGCTGCGCAGATCAAGCCCTACAGGCGGGTCTGAAGCGCCCTCCGGGCGTTCGCCAAGGGACGGGACCGATGGGCTCACGCTGGATCAGCGGAGCCTCACGTAGCCACGAGGATGCAAGGCGGCCCTACCTGGCACGGCGCCCCCGGCGCTCCATGGCCCGCCGTTCAAGGACCCTGCGCTCAAGGCTCCTGTGCCCTACCTACGTCCCGATGCTCAAGAGCCCGCAGGGCTCAGGGATCAGACTCTTGGACGCCGTGGACGCACGCCCGGGGCATTGCCGCCCCCCTGTCCCGTGGCCGTGAGCTGGCTCGGGTCATTGGCGTACTGGACGGCCGTCTCCTGGGAGATGATGCCGGCGGCGACCAGATCGGTGAGGTGCCTCTCCAGCGTGATCATGCGGTCCTTGGCAGAGAGCTGCATGGTCGCGTAGATCTGGTGCCAGGCCCCGGTGCGGATCAGGTTCGAGATGGCAGACGAGTTCTTCATGATCTCGAAGACCGCAGCCCGCCCCTGACCATCCTGCCTGGGCACGAGCTTCTGAGCGATCACGTAGGACAGGCTGAACGAAAGCTGGGACGACACCTCTCGGCTGCGCTCTGCAGGGAAGAGGTCGGTGATACGAGTGACCACGCCCTTGGCGTCCCGGGTATGCAAGGTGGTGAACACGAGGTGGCCGGTCTCCGCGGCCGAGAGGGCCAGGCTGGCCGTCTCGGTATCACGGATCTCGCCCAGGAAGATCACATCGGGGTCTTCGCGGAGGGCCGAGCGCAAGCCACCTGAAAACGTCTCGCAGTGCCTGCCGATCTCCCGCTGGGAGACCAGGCACTGCTCCTGCCGCTGCACGTACTCCACCGGGTCTTCGAGGGTGATGATGCGCAGGCGAGCCGTGCGGTTCAGCTCCGACATGATCGAGGCGATGGTGGTCGACTTGCCCGAACCGGTGATGCCCGTGACCACGATCAGCCCCTGGCGCAGGCGCAAGATCTGATCGACCACGGCCTGATCAGGGAAGCCCAGGGCGTGGGTGTCGGGGACATTGCGAGGCAGGGCGCGCACCACCATGGCCAGACCATCACGGTCATGGAACACGTTGATACGGAAGTCCATCTGCTCACGGTCGAAGTGGTAACCCGCGTCGATGTCCCGGGGGATCTCCTGCTCTAGCAGGGCAATCTGGTCCTTGCGCATGAGCGGATACACCAGCGCCTTGGCCACATCGGCGGACACGGGCACGGCGTTCACGATGGGCATCAGCTCACCATCGTGACGATAGCGAGCGGGCTGCCCCACCTTGATGTGCAGGTCAGCGAGCCGAGAGAGGCCGCCAGCCTGGAGGTCTGACTCGCCGAAGCGACGCAACAGGTCAAAGATCGAGACCAGGCGGCCATCGATCTCGTAGACCCGGTGATCTGCTTCCCGGTCACGCTCTACGGCTGGGGCCTGGGGCTCATCCTTGGCCACGGCAGGCGCAGCGGGGGGAGCAGCTTCTGCGGTGACGCTAGGTGCGGCATCCGCAGAGGCCGCCTCTGCCTCGGGCTGGGCTGGCAGCCTGGGCGCGGTCAGGGGCTGGGGATCGGCGTCAAAAGGCCTGTCCGTCACGCCATGGCGAAAATTCGGATCATCCTTCAGGTTGTCAGACACGGTGCCACTCCAGGCGGGATTCAGACCCCGTCCTCATCGACTGCCCTGGGGGATCGACTTGTGGCTTGGATCGAGAATGGCTGACGGCATTCCCTATGCTGTGCGCCCCACCACAGCCCAAAGGAGGCGCCCAGCCATGGAGCGCTGGTCCATCGACCTGACCAAAGAGGCCTTCAAGTTCTCGGCCGCCCACTTCTTGATCTTCCCCGACGGGACCGCAGAGCGCCTCCACGGCCACAACTACCGGGTCTCCATCGAGCTCGATGCGAGCCTGACCGTCCATGGCCTGGTGATCGACTTCAAGCGGGTCAAGCCCGTGGTCAAGGAGATCGTCGATGAGCTCGACGAGCACTGGCTCGTACCCGGCGAGCACCCTCACCTGCACTGGACCCGACGGGACGACGGCACCATCGAGGTGCGCTACCAAGAGCGCTACTACGCCGCCCCCCACGAAGACGTGATCATCATGCCCATGAACAACCTGAGTGCCGAGAACCTGTCCACGTTCATCGGCCGCGAGTTGCGTTCACGGCTGGCCGAGCGCTTTCCCGACCTGATCATCAACGTGCTCATGTGCGCGGTCGAAGAGACGAGCGGCCAACGGGGGCGCTACCACTATGAGCGGGACCGAGCCGCATCGTGACGCTGCGCGTGCTGCTCACCGGCTTCGAGCCCTTCGGCGGCGAGGCGATCAACCCCTCGTGGGAACTCGCCCGCACACTGGCCGAGTCTGCCACGCCCCATGAGGGCCTCGCCCTGTGTGCAGAGCGACTTCCCGTCGATCGGGCGACCTACGCGGAGGCCCTTGCCCAGGCCATCGAGCGCCACCTCCCCGACGTGGTGCTGGCCCTGGGACAGGCCACGGGCCGAGGGGCCATTCACCTGGAGCGACTGGCCTACAACGACATCGACTACAAGGGTGCTGCTGACAACGGGGGACACGAGGTCAGCGGAGAGGCCCTTTACAGGGACGCGCCTGAGACCCTCGCCGCCAGCCTGCCCCTGGAGTCGCTGTGCGACAGCCTGCAAGCCGCTGGTCATCCGGTAGAGGTCTCATCGGACGCGGGACGGTTTCTCTGCAATGCCGTGCTCTTCGAGTTGCGTCATGTGCACAGCGCCTTGCCCGCAGCCTTCGTGCACCTGCCGTTGCTACCGGAGCAAGCCGCCCGTCGCGACAAGGGCGAGCCGTCCCTGTCAGCCCAGGTCACCCAGGCGTGCCTGGCGGATCTGCTTCGGCATCTGGCTCCCCCGCTGCCTGAGCCCGGCGACGACGCCTGAACTCCGCCAGTCGACGGCCCAGTTCGAGCTCTACCCCCCGGGGAGAAGGGCGGTAGAACATTGCGCCAGCCAGGGCCTCTGGCAGGTGCTCCAAGCTGCTCACCGAGCCCTCGATGCCGTGGGGGTTCACGTAGCCCTCGCCGTGCCCGAGCGACCTGGCCAAGGCCGTGGGAGCGTTGCGCAGGGCATCCGGCACGGGCAAGGCACCACGGCGTTCGATCGCCTGCCTGGCCGCCTTGCAGGCCTGGGTCACCGCGTCTGACTTGGGCGCCAGAGCCAGATAGATGGCCGCCTGGGACAAGGCTCCGGCCCCTTCTGGCAGCCCCAGAAACTCTACCGCCCGCAGGGCGTCCAGGGCGCAGCTGAGAGCCCGGGGATCAGCCAGCCCCACGTCTTCGCTGGCCATGCGCACCAGCCGACGCGCGATCACTCGGGGATCGTCCCCGGCCACGAGAATGCGCTCCACGTAGTAGACCGCCGCATCCGGGTCGCTGCCCCGTAATGACTTGTGCAGCGCGGAGAGCAGGTCGAAGTGGGCGTCGCCGCTCCTGTCGTGAGCCAGACTGCGCTCCCCCGCAGCCCTGGCCAGGTCTTCGGGGGTGGGAATGTCCCGCCCTCCGTCGCTGGCCAGGCCTACCGCTCGCTCCAGCACGTTGAGCAGGCGCCGACCGTCTTCAGCGGCCAGGGACAGCAAGCTGTTCCACGACTCGTCGGGCCAGTCGACGGAGGCCTTGCCCAGGCCATGCTCGGTGTCCGTGAGCGCACGCTGAGCCAGCTGACGGGCTGCGGCGTCGGTGAGGCCCGGCAGACGCACCAGGCGACAGCGACTGAGCAGCGCGGCGTTCACATGAAACGACGGGTTCTCTGTGGTCGCGCCCACCAGCACCACCCGGCCGTCCTCTGCTTCGTGCAACAGGGCGTCTTGCTGACCCTTGTGAAAGCGGTGGATCTCATCGACGAAGAGCAGGGTGGGACGGCCGCCTGCGCCGAGCCTGAACTGAGCCTCGGCCAGGGCGTCTCGCAGAGCGGCCACTCCCGTGGACACGGCCGAGAGAGAGACCAGCTCATGATCTGTGGCCGTGGCCAGCAGACGGGCCAGTGTGGTCTTGCCGCAGCCGGGCGGGCCCCAGAGCAGCAACGACGAGAGCCGACCCTGATCGACCTCGTGACGCAGGGGAGAGCCTGGAGCGAGCAGGCCTGAGGGGTCAGCGAAGTCTTCGAGCGTGCGCGGACGCATGCGCTCCGCCAGGGGAGCCCAGCGCGCCGCCTGTTGCCGCCCCGCAGCCGCGAAGAGCCCGTCGCCACTCTGATCGTTCTTGCCCATGGTGCCCATCTTGCACGGGATGAAGTGTCGAGCCAGTATAGGCACCCCACGCCCCACGAGGTCCCCCCCATGGTCACGATCCACATTGCATACAAGGGCGAGCTGCGCTGCTCCGCCTCGCACCAGCCCTCGGGGGCCGAAGTGGTCACCGACGCTCCGCTGGACAATCAGGGCCGAGGCGCGTCGTTCTCCCCGACCGATCTGGTGGCCACGGCCCTGGGATCCTGCATGGCGACGATCATGGCCATCACCGCCGAGCGCCATGACTTCGATCTTGCAGGCACCACCGTCGTCGTGGAAAAACACATGGTCACCAGCCCGGAGCGGCGCATCGGCAAGCTGGAGACGGTCATCACCGTGCCTGGTGAGACGAACCCGCAGCTGCGCACGACACTCGAGCGGGCGGCCTACGCCTGCCCGGTGCACAAGAGTCTGCACCCGGACGTCGCCATCCCGGTGACCTTTCGCTGGGGCAGCTGAACGCCAGGCTCCCGGCCCGTCAGTCAGTGTCCATGACCAGGCCTTCGTCGGACAGGGGCACCTCTCCTTCGCTGCGGGCGATGATCGCCGCGCCGCTGCCATCGCTCCAGACGTTGACCACGGTGCGCAGCATGTCGAGGGGGCGATCGACGGCCAGCAACAGGGCCGCGCCTTCTACGGGAAGGCCCAGGGCGCCCAGGATGGTGAGCATCATCACCAGGCCTGCCGAGGGGATCCCCGCGGCGCCCACCGAAGCCATGAGAGCCATGAAGACCACCAGGATCTGCTTGCCCATGGTGAGCTCGAACCCGCTCACCTCGCCGTAATACTGGGCCAGGAAGATCACGCCGATGCACTCGTACAGCGCCGTCCCATCCATGTTGATGGTGGCGCCGAGGGGCAGCACGAACGACGTGGTGCGATTGCTCACCTTGCCCCGGTGTTCGACGGTCTCGAGGTTCACCGGCAGGGTCATGGACGAAGACGACGTCGAGAAGGCCGTCATCAGCGAGGGCCCCATGGCCTTGGCCCAGTGCAGCGGATTGATCTTGGCGAAGATCCGCAGCAGCAGTGGCAAGGTCAGCAGAGAGTGTACGGCGAGGGCCGAGACCACCGTGAGCATGTACAGTCCCAGAGGCTCGAAGAGCCCGAAGCCCGTCTCACCCACCACCTTGACCAGCAAGGCGAAGACGCCGTAGGGGATCAACGACAAGACAAACGTCGCCATGCGCATCATCACTTCGAAGCCCGACTCGAAGAGGTCTTTCATGCGCTGGCGGTGAGGCTCAGCAGACTGGATGATGAACACGCCGAACAGCAAGGCGAAGAAGATCACCTGCAGCATCTGGCCATTGTCGGACATGGCCCCGAACACGTTGGTAGGGATCATGCGCCGCAGCACGTCCCAGAAGTTCTGGCCTGCCACCTGGCGAAAGGCGTCCACTGCCGGGAGGCCCAGGGCGGCGCCCTTGCCAGGCTGGATCAGGTTGACCAGGGCCAGGCCCGTGCCCGCGGCCAGCAAGCTGGTGCTGATGTAGTAGGTGAACGTCTTCGCGCTCAGTCGGCGCAGAGCCTCGCCCGAGCCCACGCCGGTCACGCCGGTGATGATCGAGGTGAGGATGATCGGCACGATCAACATCTTCAGCAAGGCCAAGAAGATGTCGGCGATGAAGACGAAGGGCACCAGCCACTCGCGCCTTTGCGATGTGGCGGACATGGTCACCGTGATCACCTGCGGGGCCCTGTCGTCGGCAGCGAGCCAAAGGGCCTCGCCCATGCCTGATTGAGCCAGCAGCGCCTCGAAGTCGGCGGCCGAAGTGATCGGGACGCGTCTCTCGGCGTCCTTGTCTCCGCGATGAAGGATGACGCTGCTGATCACAGCGCCGGGGCTGAGCTGGGGCCTCATCTTCGATGCAGGAGAACCAGGAGAGCTGGCGGCGACGACTGCTCCACCCCCCGGCGCGTCTGCGGCGAAGCTCAGCCCCACCCAGGGGTCAGCGTCGAGGTAGCGCTGGAACGCGCCGCCCACCAGGAGGCCGGCGGCCAGCGCCAACAGGATCTGCCAATGGATCTTCATGGCGACCCAGGGTACTCACCTGTTCCTCAGGGTCCAGCGACCGAGCGAGGAGCAGGTCAGCTCCGCGGCTTGACCGCTGGCCAGTCTGACCGAGGGGACAGATCGATCAAGGGGCCCATGACCTTCTGGCCCAGGGCTGAACAGACCAGATCGCACATCAGGTCGGCGGTGGTGTTGGCCGCGTCGAGAATCGGATTGACCTCGGCGATCTCAAGGGAGCACATCTTGCCCGAGTCGGCCACGACCTCCAGCAGCAGGTGCGCCTCACGAAAGTTGATGCCCCCCGGAACGGGCGTGCCCACGCCGGGCGCGAACTCAGGGTCCATGCCATCGGCGTCCAGTGAGACATGGATGCCAGCCGTGCCGTTGCTCGCGAACTCCACCGCCTCGGTGACCACCTGAGCCATGCCCTTGGCGTCGATCTTCATCATCTCGTAGTGGTGCACGCCGGTGCGGATCACCAGTTCTCGCTCATCGTCGTCCACGGAACGAATACCGATCAACACGGTGTTCTCGGGGGCGACCTTGCCGGTGAACCCGCCGAGGGTGACCAGATCGGGGTGACCGTGTCCCAGCAAGGCCGACAAGGGCATGCCGTGGATGTTCCCTGAGGGCGAGCTCGCCTCGGTGTTCATGTCGGCGTGGGCGTCGATCCAGATCAGGCCGACCTTCTCGCCGCGCTTGCGAAAGTGGCTGGCCACACCGGTGATCGTGCCCATGGCCATGGAGTGGTCACCGCCCGCCACGATCGGAAAGTGCCCGTCATCAAGAATGCGCTCGACTCGTGGGGCCAGTCGCCTGCACGTACGCACGATCTCTTTCAGGTACTTGGCGCCCTGGCCCGGGTCACGACGTTCGGGCAGGGGGACGGAGATGTCGCCCAGATCCTCGAAGCCATGGCCCAGCTCGCGCACCTGCGATGCCAGGCCAGCCAGTCTCACCGCAGAGGGCCCCATGTCCACGCCTCGGCGACCTGCCCCGAGGTCCATGGGCACGCCGAGAAACTTGATCTCTTGGGGGCTAAAAGCGCTGAAAGGTGACATGCGGGCTGAGCTGCCTCGGAGAACGGGATCACTGCTGGACGCCAGGACACGGACGCCGACCAGGGAACGGGGTGGCAGGAGTCTATCATCGGCAGGGGACCGATCGGACCCGTAGCCACGGTCGGAAACTCTGGCTCGCCCCGCTCCCTGTCTCCCCCCTGTCCTCCACTCAGAGCCCAACGCCTTGAGCCCCCGCCCGCTGCACCAGATCAAGGAAGAGGCCTGGCCCACCGCGGCCCAGGCAGCGGCCTCCCAGCTCTTCTCCCCGCTCACTCTGCAGAGCGGGCTGGCGCTGACCCAGCGCACGTGGATCCCCGCCATGGTGCCCTGGCGGGCCAGCGAGGACGGCCTGGTCACTGCCGAGGTGATCGCCTGGTACGAGCGCTTCGCCAGCGGCCGGCCGGGAGCCATCGTGGTCGAAGCCACCGGCATTCGCGACGTACCCAGCGGCCCCCTCTTGCGCATCGGGGACGACCGCATGATCCCCGGGTTGCGTGACCTGGTCCATGCCGTAAGGACGGCGAGCGGTGGGCAGACCCGACTTCTCATTCAGCTGATCGATTTTCTGGGCGTCCGTCGGCGGCCCACACGCGAACGCTTCCTGCGCCAGTACCTGACCCTGACCGACAACCACCGCCGCGCCCTGGCCGCACTCGACACCGACCTCGACGTGGACGACGAGCAGCAGCTGCGAGCCGGGCTCTCCCAGCTCGACGACCAGAGCCTGTCTGCCGTGCTCTCTCCCCGGGAGTGGGACGACCTCAGCCGCGGGGCACGAGAGCGTATCACCGACGTGCACCTGGCCCACGTGGCGAGGCTGCCGAAGACCTTGCCGCCGTTGTTCGCCGCCGCCGCCCACCGCGCCCGGAGCGCAGGCTTCGATGGCGTCGAGCTGCACTACGCCCACGCCTACACCATGGCTTCGTTCTTGTCACCGTTGAACCATCGCAGCGATGGCTACGGTGGCAGCGCCGCCCACCGCCGTCGACTCCCCCTTGAGGTCTTCGCGGCCGTGCGCGAGCGGGTAGGCCACGACTTCACCGTGGGTTGTCGCATGCTGGTCGACGAGGTGATCGCTGGCGGTGGCCGACTGCAAGACGCCCAGCAACACGCCCTGGCCTTCGCCGCAGCAGGCATGGATTTTCTGTCCCTCTCGCGCGGCGGCAAGTTCGAGGACGCCCGGGCACCGGCGGTCGGCCAAGCGGTCTACCCGTACACCGGGCCCAGCGGCCACGCCACCATGCCCGACGTGTTCGGCCAGGAGCCGCCCTTCGGACTCAACCTGCCCCTGGCCGCCGAGGTGCGGAAGACCTTGCGCGACGCCGGACAGACCCTGCCCGTGGTGGCCGCCGGCGGCATCAACAGCTTCTCGCTGGCCGAAGATGCCCTGGAGAACGGCAGCTGCGACATCGTCGGTGCGGCCCGCCAGTCCATGGCCGACCCGGACTGGTTCGTCAAGATGCGCGAGGGACGGGGCCGAGAGATCCAGCGCTGCCGTTACACCAACTACTGCGAGGCCCTCGACCAGAAGCACCAGGCGGTCACCTGTCAGCTGTGGGATCGCCTGGCCCTCGACGCTCTGGACGCGCCGCTCAACCCTGCCGGTACCCGCCGGCTCACCGCCCCCACCGGCCCCTGGCAGGCCCGCTCAGGCCAGCAAAATCGATGAACGTAGCCTTGCCTTCAGTTGTCCTTGGGCCGGCTGCCGTCCAGAGCCATCCAGGCGTACTCGCCGCCCAGATCGCGGAGCACGGTGGCCCACAAGGCGTCGTGGGAGATCTCGAAGACGTGTCGAGCCGCGGCGGGAGCGATGATCCAGGAGCCCTCTTCGGTCTCACGCTCCAGCTGCCCTGCGCCCCAGCCTGAGTAGCCTGCGTAGGCCCGCACGGGCAGGTCGGCTGCAGTGGCGCAGCTCAGCTCGTCCAGGTCAGCCCCCACCGCCACACCGGGCACCACGATGGTGCCGCACTGCTCGGCGTTCGAGACGAACTGCACCAGATCGGTGGACACGGGGCCGCCCCGAAACAAGGGCACCTTCGCGGCCAGGTCCTGAACGTCTCCATCTTGTGGCTCCAGCGCATCGGCCAGCATGCCCTGGAGCGGCCGATTCAGGACCAGGCCGAACGAGCCATGGCGGTCGTGACTGATCATCAACACCACCGCACGATGGAAGTTCGGGTCTGCCAGCTCAGGGCTGGCGACCACGAGAAACCCCTGATCGGCTGCTGGACTTCCCATCGAGAACTGTCCTCCTGTGGCGCCCTTGCGATGGCTGCGGACATCGACTGGCCCTGCAATCGTACCCGTTCAGCCGTCGCCGGACATCCAGGTGGTTTGCGGTGCCCACCCGTGCTCGCTATACACTGGGCGCTTCGCCAACCACCCAGACCTGAGACAAGCCATGTACGACCCGATGATGACCGCGCCCATGCGTGCCGAGCTGACCACAGTAGGGGTGACCTCTCTCGAGTCTGCCCAGGCCGTCGATGACGTGCTCGGCAAGACCGACCAGACCACCATGGTGATCGTGAACTCGGTCTGCGGCTGTGCTGCGGCCAACGCTCGCCCTGCCGTGTCCTTGACCCTCAAGCACGGCACCCAGCCGGACAACTTCGTCACCGTCTTTGCTGGCGTCGACCGCGAAGCCACCGACCGGGCTCGCAGCTACCTGCGCGGCTACATGCCCAGCTCACCAAGCATCGCTCTGCTCAAGGGCGGCGAGGTGGCCTTCATGCTGCAGCGTCACGAGATCGAAGGTCGGGGCCCGGACGAGATCGCCGGCTACCTGACCCAGGCCCTCGACGCCCACTGCGCGGGCTGAGCAACACGGTCCTGGCGGCAGCTCCTACCAGTCTGCCGCCAGGATCAGCAGCGCTCGCTCCACGCCCCGACCCACGGCGCTCAAAAACTCGCCGTCGAGAGTCTCGAGCAGATCGCTGGCCCGATGGTAGTGCGGGTTTCTGAAATTCGCCGTGTCGGTGAGCATGACCGCCGCGAGCTGGCGGTCCCAGAAGCTCGAATGATCACTGCGCCGGGAGTCGGGCATGACCCAGCCCACGCCGGGCAGGCGGTCAAACAGCTCGACTCGCAGAGCATCTCCGGCCGCAGCCCTGAGGCCGATGTCGACGAGGGACGCCAACTCGGCCGAGTCTTGGTTGGCGATGACCAGCAAGAAGTCGCCCACGTCTCCCGGGTCGAGCAGCACCTCGCTGCCGGGTGGCATCCACTGGCTGCTCGGGCGACGGTCGACGTAGCCCACGGTCTCCAGGTTGATCGCGCCCACCAAGCGTGCCTGCTCGGTGGAGTCCAGCTGGTCGAGCCAGGCCCTGCTCCCCGCCAGCCCCACCTCTTCGGCGTCGAACCACACCAGACGCAGCTCGGCGGGCAGTGAGCGGCCAGCCGAACGTCGGGCCAGTTCGAGCAGCACCGCCACTCCCGAGCCGTTGTCATCGGCGCCGCCGCTGTAGGGCACGGTGTCGTAGTGGGCGCAGACCACGATCAAAGGGCCGCCCACCGCCGTGCCCGGCAGCGCCCACTCGATGTTGGCCAGATCTTCACCCGGCGCTCCCTCCCACTGAAACGGCTGCACCACGGGGGACAATCCCAGGTCGGTGAGCTGCTCCACGATCCACTCGCGCCCCAGGAGATGCCCGGGCCTGCCCAGGGAGCGGTCGCCCGGCATGGCTTCGACCCAGGCCATCACCGACTCGGCGGTGATCGGTGGCTCGGGGGCCGCTGCCTGACGCACCTCGGCAGAGCCAGGTGCCCCCGAGAGCACAAGGGTATCTTCTGGGACCACGCTCGCTTGTGGGTCCGCGGTCGTCTGCTCGCCAACTGCTGGCCGAGCCTGGGCAACAGTTGTTTCAGGGACCTCCTCGGGAGACACCTCGGTCGCAACACACCCGGCCAGAGCTGCCGCGGCGCTGCAGACTGCGGCCTGCCAGATTCTCATCGCAGGTGAGCGGCGCCGGGCTCGCGCAAACGCTCACGATAGCGTTCGTAGAGACGCGTGTGCTTGCTGTCCGTGCCCACGGCCCGCCCGCCGATGATCACATCTTCGATGGGCGTGCGAATCTGCAGGGGGTCTCCTGCAGTGATCAGCAGATCAGCGCGCAACCCTGGCGCGAGCCGCCCTACCTGATCACCCAGGCCCAAGATCTCTGCGGTGCCCCGGGTCAAGGCGGACAAGGCTGCGTCATGGTCGAGGCCGAACGCCACAGCCATGGCCGCGTGGTAGGGCAGGTCGCGCGAGCCGGGTGCCGAGCCGGAGCGGAAGCCGATGCGCACCCCGGCGCGGTGAAGCAAGCCGGCGTTCGAGTACGGACCGTCGTAGGTCGCCGAGCGCCCCATGGGCATGGACAACACCGGGCCCACGAGCACGCCCACGTCAGCCAGGGCCAGCCGATCGGCGACTTTCCAGGCCTCACGACCTCCAGAGATGATCGCCCACAGGCCGTGGGTATCGGCGAAGTCGAGGGCGTCGGCGATCTGGTCGGCCCTGTCCGCGTGGAAGACGACCGGCGCGACACCCAGGGCGTAGGGCCCCATGGCATCGAGCCGGGGGTCGAACGCCGGGCCCTGCTCACCGCTCTTGGCAGCCGCAGCCGACCAGCGCGCGTACTCCCTCGCGTCGGCGAAGAGCTGGGCCAGTGAAGCCCATGCAGACTCGATGCGCTCGGCCAGCTTCTCAGGGTCCGGGCCGCCGGTGAGCACCGACTCATGGTCGTGCTCTGCGTGAGCATCGGTGCCCCCACCACCCAGGCACAGGTGATCCACGTCCCGATGTTCGCCAGCGTCGAACTCGATGCGGTCTTCATCCCGGCGGGTGCGCGGAGTGCCCAGGTGCAAGGCCGCGCCTTCAGCGATGATCGCCTCGGACACGGTCCAACCCTCGAGGCCGAACAGGGCCGACTGTCCCCGCACCCAACCGCCGCCTGGCTCGATCAACGCAGAAGTGATGCCGTTGGCACGAGCCACGGGAATGGTCTCGGAGTCGGGGTGCCAACCCATGCTCGCTCGCATGTCCGGCTGATCCCCGCCCACCTCATACACGTCCATGGACTGCTGTACGGCCGAGATTTCGCCCAGCCCCACAGTGGTCCCACCATCGACCAACCCTGGCCAGATGTGAGAGCCAGACAGATCGCGCACTTCGTAGCCTTCAGCTTCCAGTCGAGCGGCCTCGACCTTGTTCGGCATGACCGCAGCGATCAAGCCGTCGGCCAGGAGCACCGTGCCCTCTGGGTGGACGATTGCCAGACCGTCCTCGTCCCGTTCCATGGTGTGGACGGTGGCGCCCACCAAAGCCACAGGCGCCGCGAACGGCCGGGCAGGCGTCGACGCTGCGCGGGTGCCCGTGGGCGCTGCGCCCAGGGCTGTGAGAGCCTGAGCATCGACCTGCTCGTTGCGTGCCTGGACATCAGCGGGGGCTTCAAACTCGGGCAGGTCCGCCAGGGCAGCTCGCCCTGCCTCGATGCGACGGTCGAGCTCGGCGTTCCAGTCTGCGTAGACGTCGTCGCGCCGCTCGAACATCAGCCGGCCATCGACGAAGGAGCGCTCCACCCGAGCGAGGGTGTCGAAGGGGTGGCCGTTGTAGAGCGCGAAGTCAGCGTCCTTGCCCACGTCCAACGAGCCCAGACGGTCGTCAACGCCGAGCTGCTTCGCGGGCACCAGGGTGACCATGGCCATGGCATCGGCTTCTGGCACGCCGCCGTACTTGACCGCCTTGGCCGCCTCCAGGTTGAGCCGGCGAATGTGGTCGCCGCTGTCACTGTTGATCGACATCATCACCCCGGCCTCATGCACCAGCGCGGGGTTGAAGGGGATGGCGTCGTAGGCCTCGAATTTGAAGCCCCACCAGTCAATGAACGTCGACGCGCCCAGGCCTCCGTGGGCTCGGATCTCGGCGGCCACCTTGTAGCCTTCGAGCACGTGCTGGAAGGTCGCGACCTTCACCCCGAACGCCTCCGCCACTTCGATGAGCATCAAGATCTCGTGAGCCCGGTAGCAGTGGCTGTGGATCGAGATCGCACCGGAGAGAATGCCCTCCAGGGCTTCCAGGCGCAGATCCCGCCGGGGCGGATCCGGGTCTTCCCCTGCGGCCTCTGCGGTGCGAAAACCCTCCCACTTCTTGGCGTAGTCCTGCCCGGCTTCAAACGCCCGGCGAATGGACGCGGCCACGCCCATGCGCGTCTTGGGGAAACGTCCGCCGCTGCCCCAGTTGGCCTGGCGCGGGTTCTCGCCCAAGGCGAACTTGACCCCGCGGGGAGCCCCCTTCATGACCATCTCGGGAGCCGAGACTCCCCAACGGAGCTTGACCATCTCGTGACGACCGCCGATGGCGTTGGCGCTGCCGTGTAGCAGACGCGCAGAGGTCGTGCCCCCCGCCAGGGCGCGGTAGATGCCCACGTCATCCGGGTCGACCTCGTCCTCGATGGTGACCTCGGGGGTAATATTGCGAGTCCACTCGTTGACGCCGCCGCGGATGGCGATGTGCGAGTGGGCGTCCAGGACGCCGGGCATGGCGTGCAGACCCGTGCCGTCGATGATGGCCACGCCTTCGGGTGCGGACAGGTTCTCGCCGATGGAGCTGATGCGGCCGCCCAGGACGAGCATGTCCTGCCCCTCAAGCGTGCCTCGGGTCACGGTGTGCAACGTGGCTCCGCGCAGAAGCAGATCGCCCCCGGTCTTCAGCGAGGGTTCCCGGTCTCGATCGAGCTCAACGGGCCATGTGCTCTCGCCACCCGCCCGTTCGGCAGCGGCCAGGGCCACCTGATAGGGCGTGGTAGCCAAGGGGCCGTCGTAGACCTCTTCATCGTCGTCGTCTTCGTCGTCAGCGCGCTCATCCGCGGCGGGACCCTCGTCATCTGCTGATGCCGATGCGGACGCGTCAGACACTGCGTCGGCTGCAGCGTCTTCGCTGATCGACTCCAGCGCCTCGTCTGCCTGTACCTCGCCAACATCGTCGTCGCTGGCGTCGTCGTCGGACTCGCCGGCCTCGTCTTCGTCACCGCCCTCGTCAGCTTCTGGAGGAGTGTAGCGCTTCGAGCCGTCCCGCAGATCGAACAGCTGACCGTCGACCACCACCAGCCGCACCTCGGCTTCGTCGTCGACCGGTGTGCCGTCCCAGACGGTGATGCTGGCCAGACTGCCGGGGACCAGCTCTCCCCGCGGAGCGGCCGACCCCATGAGACGGCTCGGAGCCGTGGTCAAGGCCCGCAGTGCGTCGCTGCGATCCAGGCCGCCGTGCTCGATGGCCGTGGCCACCCCGGCCAAGAGGGTGCTGGAGTCGCTGTCGAAGGAGCCAAAGGCCACCGGGACGCCGGCAGCGATCAGCTCGGCTGCACACGACACTCGCTCCACCCAGCGGTCGTGCTGGTCAGCCAGCAGGCGGTCTGGCTCGATGGCGGCATAAGGCAAGGGCGCTGGCCAGTTGCCATCCGCCAGCCGCTCGGGCAAGGCGTCCTCGTCGCTCTCGCCTTCGTCGTCGCTCTCTCCCTCGTCGTCGTTGTCGCCTGCGTCGTCGCCTTCTTCGTCGTCGTCCCCATCGTCGTCATCACCCTGGGGGTTGTCAGGTTCGTCGGGAAAGTCGAGGTCGAGGATCACACCGACGTCTTGCGCCAGCAGTTCATCGGTGAGTTCCCAGGCCTCCTGGCCTCCCACGATGACCAGATCGAGGCCACCGAACGTCTGGGCCAGCTGCAGGGCCAGACGAATGTCCTCTTCTGCGTCGGCGCGCAGGGCCAGCTGCTGCCGCCCCTCAAGCACGGGCAGAATGGCCTCAAGCCCCGGGTCCTGCAGGGGCCGCCGTGACGAGAGGCCCTCCGCGAAACGTTCCCCCATCAGGCCCTGGTGCTGGGCATCCAGGAAGAACTGACGCAGGTGCGCCATCACGCCCATCAACGTGGCAGGGTACGCCGTGCCCGAGTAGTCGCCCCGGCCGGCACGCCAGGTGAGCGAACCGAACTGAGCCCGCGAGCCACCGAACAACGATTCACGAGCGGGCAGGCCACTGGGAAGAAGCCACGCGCCGCGCCCGGCCAGCAGCATGCCGTCAGGCGCCACCATGACCGCGCCGAACCCAGCCTCGCGAACGCCCTCCAGATCGGCATCCTCGAGGGCCAGGGCTCGCCGCGCTTCGCGGTCTGGCGCCAGCCCTCGGCGATTGCCGTCGACCATGGCCGAGAGGGTGTCCCGGCCATCGTCGATGGGTCGACCTTGCATCTCATCGTGATCGGGAAACTCGAGCAGCCCGTGGTGGGCCGCGTCGATGAATGCCGCAGAAAGCGTCAGCCCCCGGACATCCACCGCCAACGCGTCGGCGGGCAAGGGCAGATCGACGCCCACCGCTTCGATGAGCCCGTTGCGCACGATCACCACGGCGTTCTCCAGTGGCTCTGCATCGGCGGCGACGAACACTGTGCCTCCCACCAGGGCGATCGAACCGGAGTCCGTCTGGGATACGGCGAGCGCAGTGGTGGGCGCGCTCAAGAGCAGCGCCAGCAAGGCAACGAGGTGTGGCGTACGGAATGACATGCGGGACTCCCAGGCGATCGGCGAGCGCCCGAGACTAGCCGCGCTCAGGCCAGCGGTCGAGCGGCAGCTCTCTGAGCAACCCTTCGTTCTTCTCGGCGACGCCCCGCAGCCAGCGCCTGTTCGGCCACGGCCGGAGGGATCTCTCGACCGCAAGAGTGGCGGAAACCTTGCGCGAATCGTTGTCGATCTGTGCGCGTGATCCAGGCCGGGAGATCGGCGAGTTGCGAGAGCATGCGCAGCAAGGCCCTTTCGTCGTGGGGCCTGCCCCTGCGCATGCCGTCCAGATCGATGAGCTGGACATCCGCCAGGCCTGGGGGCGGCGACGTGCGACGGTCCCGGGTGGGCTGCATCTGCCCGGGCCTCACCATCACGTTCTTGGAGGACAGGTCCGCGTGCCGCAATCCCGCGCGACTGAGACAGCCCACCACGTGGCCCAAGGCTCTGGCCACAGGCCCGCGCACTGCCACGGTCGAGGCGCCCCGCAGTTGGGTGGCCAGATCGCGCAGGCTCAGTGCACCCTCCAGTTCGACAGTGACGAGCCAGGCCGAGCCGTCTCGTTCTTCGGCCAGAGCCAGCGCCTGGGGAGTCGGTACGCCGTGGACATCACAGCGGCGGGCGCTGATCCATGCCCGTCGAGCTCGGGACTGACCGAGCCAGCGACGAAGAGCCAGCAGTGGCCCGCTGCGCCGGTAGTGCTTGACCACCCGCCCCTGACCACTGGCCACGTCGCAGCTGCTGACCTGTGCGGCCCGGGCGTCCCCCAGCAGCGCCCCGCCCGCCGCGACCAGCTGGCGATGCTGGACCACGTCTGCGGTCAGCTGTGCGCCCGAGTATTCTCGCAGTCGATGAACGCCCCACCCGTTCACCTGTTCGGCCACGAACTCTGACGACGTGCGCAGACAGCGAGCAGCCCGCCCCCGTTGGTAGTCGGCGGCGAAGCGGTCGAGGGCCGCACACAAGCCTCGCACCGCCTCGGCCGGGTCGTCCCCTCGTTCACGGGCATAGACTTCGGCCAGGTGATCCGCTCCGTCAAGGGAGACGGTCTGGCGCATGGAGTACACCAGCCGGGCCAGGGTATCCCAGCGCTGCCGAGCGGTGATCCGCCACACATGCCACAGCGAGTGCAGGTCAATGATCACCAGTTCGCCGTTCTCATCGAGCAGCAGGTTGCCGGCGTGCAGGTCGCGATGCAGAAACGGGTGTCCGTGCATGTGTGCTACCACAGCCACCGCCTGCTCGGCGAGAGCCAGGCAAGCCGCGGGGTCGTCCAGCTGTTGCACCAGCACATCGGCCAAGGGCCTGGCACCCGCAACGAAACGGGACAGGAACCAAGACTCGACCAGCCGACCCGACTGCCAGCGGTCGGCGAAGGCCAGGGGGCGAGCGCTCGGCAGCCCCGCCCGACAAAAGCTCTCCATGGCCCGGTACTCACGCTCGGCCCGTCCGCCGAGCAGGCGGGTCTTCAGCCCCTCGCCTTCTCGGAGGCGGTAGTGCTTGAGCAGCAGATCGCCCGCCGCCCCGGGGACCTTCCAGACGCTGCGTATTCGGTTCTCCTTGATCAGCTCCCGATCGTCGGGCAGCTGGCCCGCCTCGAGCGCGAGACTCAGTGCGGACAGCTCACCTTGGGGCGGCGAGGCCCAAACCCAGGGGAGGCGGCTCATGAATCAGAGGCTCTGTGAACGAGAGGACCGTCTCGGGCATCCGAGGCGCGACGGCGCCCACCATGATAAGAAGCTGAGCGGCCATGAGAAGCTGGGCCGTGGCACCCCGTGAGTCGTGACGCTCTGGATGCTAGCCTCGGGCCGTGCGCGTCGCCCTGATCTACAAGCGTTATGCCCTGCACGGCGGCTCCGAACGCCAGCTGTCCATGCTGGCCCGCGACCTGGCGGAGCGCGGCCATGAGGTCCATGTCTTCTGCCGCTCCGTTCGTGCAGATCCTCCCCCTGACGTCACCTTGCATGTGATGCCGCCCCTGCCCCTGCCCGGATCGGCGGCGATGTTCGTCTTCTCGGCCTGGGCTCGCTGGGCCTGCGCCCGACACGAGCGCCGTCACGGCCCCTTCGACGTCCACCATGCCTACGGACGCACCGTGGGCCAGGACGTCTACCGGGTAGGCGGCGGCTGCCATCGCACCTATCTGGAGCACGCCCACGCCCTCGATCGCCCGGCCTGGTGGAGACGCTGGGCTCGAAGCAGCCCGGCCCAGAAGTGGAAGGCCGACCTCGAACAACGCGCGTTGTCAGCCCCCCCCGGACCGTTCGTGATCACGAACAGCGGCATGGTGCGAGACGACCTGATCTATCGCTACAGCCTGCCCGCAGAGAAGCTCACCGTGGTGCACAACGGCGTCGACCTCAACCGCTTCAGGCCGCCGGTAGACGACGAACGAACCGCCATGCGCGAGACCTGGGGCGTGCAGTCCGACGACGAAGTGGTGCTCTTTCTGGGCACGGGCTTCGCACGCAAGGGACTCGAGGCCACGTTGCGCGCCGTGGCGTCGCTCGGCGCCGAACGTCCCCGGCTGAGACTCGTCATCGCCGGGCGTGACGGGAAGATGCCTCGTTGGCAGCGCTTGGCAGCCGAGCTCGGTCTCCACGAGCAGGTGATCTGGGCGGGCCCCACCAGCACTCCAGAAGCCTGCTATCGCGGTGCAGATGTGTACGCCCTGCCCACGGCCTACGACCCCGCGGCGAACAGCACCCTGG
>Ga0114933_10002419_pt1 | contig 19464 bp, 32 predicted proteins | sample 4SBtaG_FD_89691 | JGI IMG/M metagenome (GOLD analysis project Ga0114933, IMG submission 89691) | Deep subsurface microbial communities from Kolumbo volcano to uncover new lineages of life (NeLLi) - 4SBTROV12_W25 metaG | ecosystem: Environmental > Aquatic > Marine > Volcanic | place: Kolumbo... | reverse complement strand
TCTTTTTCATGTGCAACTTGGTAGTTCATTTCGTATTCATACATATCTTTGAATTGCTTCCAACCATATTTTTTAGCATCCATAGCATGTTGAATTTCATGGAGAATTGTAATTAAGAAATCTTTGATTTGACTTTTTTTGATTATTTTATATTTTGTAGATAGTTCTAATACACCAACATCTACATTATAAAATGCATGGGATTTTATTGACTTTTCTTTAACTTTAATAGATTCAACTTTATAATATTTCAACAAGGTTGCAATCATCTGCCGTTTATTTGCGTTGTTAATATATTCTTTAATTAACATCTTTATTATCATCTAAGATTGGACTATTTTCATGAACTTGAATAATGGATCCACTTATCTCTGATGGATTATTTTGATAATCATCTACCACATCCACTGCCAATCCCATAATTTCATCAGCTAATCGTTTAAGTAATTCTTGCTGTTTCTTTGTTAATAATTTATCAGTCATTTATTGCCTCAATACTATCAATTGATATAACCCACATTTTACCGACATTATCAATAACTCTCACGGTATTGTGTTCAAGAATAGTCTCAATTTTAACTATGGATTCTTTATATAAAGTACCATCTGCATTTGATATGGTTCTATTCATTTTTACTTTACAATTTGGATATAGTTTTACCATCTATCGCCGTTTCCCTTGACCCTTATATCGTTTCTTATAATGCTTAGATTTAGTTGAGCCGTTCGGGCCGCCACCTCTATTGCCCGTTTTGGTATTATTACTCATACCTTGTTTTGTTTTCTTTTTATGCTTTGTATATGTTTGCTGTGCTACTTTTTGAGCCATTGTGCCCCCCTGTGTTTATTTACAAAATGTTTTTGCGCTATGAAACCATCCATTAAATGATAAATAACAATTCGGACATAATAGTCTTAAATTTTCAAATTGTTTATTCTCATTATCACCATCTATATAATCTAAATTCAAACAAACCTTCTCAGTTTTTAAATTTAACTCATTATACCCACAATGGTGACATTCCTCAGTCATCCACCCCTCATTAATTAATCTACTTTTAAATGTACCAACTGCATAATGTGGATTCTTTTTCCCACTAAATATATCTTCAAGCTTAACAGTATAACCTGCCCAACCTTTTCGTATACCCTTACCCGATGGGTTGGCATGTTGATCAAACAATCCAAAGTATTTTGCCCATTTTTTGTAATTGTTATATGATCTACCCAACCATCTTGCGGCTGCCATATTAGACTTGGTATTTGCTTGTGCATCTTCAATCATCTTTTTAGTGATGATTGTGCGCCTACCTGGAATATTTAATGGTCTATTTGAGCCCATCATTATATTTTTTGAAAGATAACTGTTCTTGGTGCCATATGTTCAGTTTTCTGTGATATTGTATTTAATGCAGTAGTTTCATTTAGTTTTCTATATGCTGGATTATTATTTCTACTCTCATTCATCCAAAATAGATTATTTATATCAATTTCATTGAAATATGAGTTTTCAAAATCTAAGGATGTAGTACTTGGGGGATTGTAAATATCCCGCGTATGATTATTTTTCATATTATTTCTCCTCCTGTAAAAGTGTTTTTTCAGGTGTTTTGTTTGGTGCTTTATCATCTAAAGCATTTTTCTGTAAAAATGAATTAATATCAACTTTCAATCGATTTAATTCTGACCAAGCCAATTGTTTGACAAATTCATCTTCTTCTTTAGTAATTATAGTTGCCATCAATCTAGTAATATATGGTCCTAATTTATTATTGTTCATAGTATTCCTCTATATCATTTGTATATAAATATATGACTTTATTTATTTTTCTTTCCATTTTTCACGATGCTTTTTCTTTTTATTTTCTTTTTGTTGTCGTTTTTTCTTAGTTTGTTTGTCTCGTTTTCTATCTTCTCGTTTACTATCCCAATCTCTTGGATCTATTTTTGACATTTTATTAAATCTTTCTCGTAAGTTTTTAAACTATTTATTGTTATTTTGAATATATTATATTCCATTTCACCTATCTCACCACTGTCTTTTAATATATTTGGCAATTGTTGTAGAAATTGAAAGTTTTCATTTGTTAGTTGTAATCCGTCAAATTCTACTACTATATCAGTTGTTAATTTATTTTTTGGTGGCCAATTTACTCTTTTACTTAAATCAAATAAAGTATTTTCTTGTTCAGTATTTCTATATCTCCAAATAGATTCTTTAGTATTAAACATTTGTCTATCGGATTGTATTATAGAACACCAAGGCTCTAATAATTCTAACAATTGATAAGTACAATTATATACAACAAATCCAATATTATACTTTGGTGAAATGATTGGTTTGAGATATTTATTGTGATTGACCACAGACCCCCACTTACGAATAAAGTTTCTGGTACTCCGTTCATTCTGTTTCAACCATTCATCTGTTTCTCTATTTTTCATAAACACTTGACCATCTGGATTTCTTTTAGCTCCATCGGCAAATCTACTTCCTCTACAAGTCATGTGATATACAAATCCATCCCAAGTTTGAATGAATTTATATCCAGCTAATTGGAATCTATTGAATATATCGCTGTCCTCTTTTGACTGAGGAGCATACAGTGGGTCGTGACCACCAATCTTTTGAAAGTCTGATTTATATATAGCCCATGGAGCGAATATACCTTCAGTTGTTGAACCTTTTTTAAATGATTGATATTCATTCAATAATTTTTGCTCATCAAATTCTTCAGGTTCAATACCATAATCTTCTAATATCTTTTCCGGTCCTGGAGGATGTAACGGTGGTTCTATTCGAGTCGCCGATACAACTACACCTTGTTTGATGTGTTTATTTATTTCTTCATCTAATTTAGGACATGCATACATGTCAGCGTGATAAATCATAACTATATCGTTTGTAGCATAATCGTTAATCAATGTATCATATAGAATTGTATGACCCAATCTTGTTGGACCTTCATTTCTATGTATCTTTACATTTTTATCTTTTTTAGAAATTTCTTGCATCCATTCCCAAGTTCCATCATCCGAAAAATCATCTGCCATACATATTTCGTGCATTGGGTCAAGATTCTTTCTTATAGAATTGTATGACCATTGTAGGTATTTCAGGTTATTCCTTGATGGCTGAATAAAGCTAATTGATTTCATTTAAAACCTCTTTCATATTTTTAACATAAACTTCTTCAGAATATTCTTTATTGTAATTTTCTTTTGCTTGTTGTGAACATCTCTCATAAAACTCTGGCTCTCTCATCAACCTTCTAGCTTTTTCTTTAGCCCATTCAATATTTCCATAATCTACTGATAGCATTGGATGTAATTTTTCTTGGGTATCCAAACCTCTATATCCAATACAAGGTATTCCATGATAAGCACAATTTAAAGCAAATGTACCTGCTGCATGAGTTGTCATCAAATGCACAGCAAATTTATGTTTTGATAATTCGGTTTGCCATTCTAACCAAGTCATGTATGGTAAATGATTTATACCTAACTCATCTTCTCTTTCTATTTTTCTACCCATTGATGGTGCATATATTGGTACATCTATACCATCAATACAGCTAAATTCTTGTGCAACTATATAAGAGTCAAATCCACCATACCATCTAACCATATTACCACCTATTATAACTGATTCCTTTTTTTCTTCTGATGGTTTTATATGGTCTGTAATCATTAATGAAGGCATTTGATACACTTGTTTTTTACCAGTTATACCTCTGAAATAATCGACATCAACTTCGTTATGACAAAACAACACATCCATATCCATCAATGTATTATAAAACCAAATCTGTTGTTCCATAGGATAATCTTGAAAGTACCAATGTGGTCCCTCTTGCATAAATCCTATCTTTTTACAGACCCGTTTCATTTGTTCAATCATAGGAAACATCATAAGTTCTTCAATATCCTTTTTTGGTATTATCACGATACCCAAATCATATTGTTTTTCTGGTAGTGTTTGCAATTGTCCTATATGATGATGTGTAGAATCTAAAGCTACATACCAAGCGTATTCCGTTCTCATGTTTTCAAAATTTCTCGGTATCTTACCTTCAAAATTTGATTCACTAAAAAATGCTATATTCATATTATAATTTTCCCTTTAATAAAAAAATCATATAATGATATATTCCATCTGGCATATTAATTTCACCTAAAAAACTTTTCCAAACAACATTATAACCTTTATTTTCAAAAGTATCAATTTTATAATGTGATATATGTTCACCAAAACAATCATCTTCAGTATCAACAGTTGATATTATAACATATTCAGAATGTTTAAGCATATTATCTAAAATTTCATAATTAGTACCTTCTTCAATATGTTCAATTGTTTCAAACATTGTTATACAACCATAATTCTTATCAACTCTATTCAATAAAAAATCATTTGTAAAATAATCTACATCTGGGCATTTTTCTTTTGCAGTTTTTATAGCTATTTCTGAAAAATCTTCTGCAGTCACGGCCCAGTCCGTTACAATATTCTGTTTAACATAAGCTGAAAATGTCCCATTCCCACAACCCAACTCATGTAAACTTTTTCTTTTGAATGCATCGATATTTTCTTTAAGTATTTTCGCAGCCACCGGACCATATCCTAATGAATGATCATCTTCATAACCAGAAAAGTCAAATGGTTTATCTAAATTATATTCATTAATATGTTTCTGTTCCCACCTCTCTTTAATATTTGTTCCTCTGAAATAGTTATTTTTCATTTTTATCCTCTAAAAAAGTTTCTATACACAATACATTATCATCATTTATTAAAATAAATCTACCATCTTTGGTTTGAAATTTTGTAAATTGACCCTGACTGATAGTTGATGTATCTATACCATAAAATGTTCTCTTTATTCCATCTTTAAAATGAATTATTTGTGTAACATATTTTGACATCCCAGCTACAGATGATTTTAAATCTATCATATTTATTTATCCTTATATGCGAACCACATCATTCGTTGACCTGGTTTAAAATTTCCATCATTTTTTATTGGCCAATCATATACCCAACTACCAAAATTGACGGAATTTAAATTCACCGGCACATCATATTTAAATTTATTTTTTTTTAATATATTTTCAATTAAACCAATGCTGGGCTTTGAACCGATTTTGTTGTACGCGGAACCCCAAGCCCCCTCATTCCATTGATAATCTTCATTCACATTTGTATAAAAAGATTTAGTTGAATCAATTACATCTGTTTCTAATACAAGAGTATCACACCGTTTACATATTTCATTTAAATGTGTATTTGGATTTTCTAAGTGATATAATAATCCCCAGTGAATTATGATGTCAAATTTTTCATTATTATATGGCCACTCAATAGAATCAGCATCATGATTTACTACAGTTAGGTGTGGAAATTTTTCTTTTGCAATTTTATTATGAATTTCATAAGAATCACTAACGGTACATTTACTTCCAATCGAAGAAAAATAATTGGCTACATAACCATGATTTCCACCAATTTCCAATAAGCTTTTATTTTTAAAGAAATCCTTTCCAAAATAATCTAATGTAGCATTAATTCTTTTTTTTCTCCAATATTCGTAATTGTTTTCATGAAATAATGTATCGTCAACTATATCCGTATCCAATTCATTATCATAGGTATTATAATCTTCCCTATTCATTATTTACTCTCCTATAATTTATTATAAAATCACTACATATTCCATATATTTTTTTTGGAATTTCATTATTTTTTTCCGGCAAAACGCATATTGATTTCGATACCAATTTCTGACCTGGATATGTCCACATATAACCGTTAGAAGTTAATGTTACATCATCTTCTTGATGCCAAAAACAATGAATATCTTCTTTTAACATTTCACCAAGAGCTTCTATATTTTTCGCGTGACACCAAAACTTTTTATTTCTTAAATAATCTATATCAGTATCATATAAAGGCTCATCATGTCCAAGATACCATTTATTATCTTTATACCAAACATCTATTTCAACATCAAATCCACAATCTAAAGCTTTTTGGATATAAGTTGGTGAATTTTCCATATTTGGAACTCTACCTTCTAAATTTCCTCTATGAGATATTAAAATCATTCAAATACCTTTCTAAATCTTCTGGTGTTCCCAATCCCCACATCTTTTCAATTGGAAATACTTTAATCTTTTTATCATCATCAATAGCTTCGTTATATACAGGACAAACATAGAACTCATTATTTGTTCTTATATCTTTACAAATCATTTGTTCTGCGTATTTAACATAATCAGAACCTTTAGCCCAATAATAGATTCCAACTGTAGCTGTACTGGATATAGGTTTCTTCTCCGCTACCTCACATACAAAACCATCATCATTCAATTTAGCGAATGACCATTTGGGATGGGTAGCTTCAAATGAAACTATACCACCATCAATATTATCAGCAGTCATTGAGTACATAAATTCATTTGAATCCCATTCTACAAATTGGTCTGAATTGGCCATCACTAATGGTTCATCATTATCTATAAATTGTTTAGCTAATAATGTAGTGCACGCGGCTCCCTCTGTAATACCATCTACTTGAACTATCTCACAATTATTATTAGTGATTAAATTTAATAAATACTTTAAATTATATTTTTCATAGTGTTCTTTTTGAACTATAAAAATATGTTTTGCATCTATATTTAAATTTTCAACAACAACTTGTATCATCGGTTTTCCATTCACTTCTATAAGTGGTTTCGGAAAAGTATATCCAGCTTGTTCAAATCTTGAACCTGCTCCTGCCATTGGTATTAATATAGTCATATTCCCCCCTTGCCATTTTGGTTTTATTTCTTCTTTTTCATTAGCTAAATCTATAACTCTTTTTACTTTTTCGTATGAAACATCTTCACAATCTTCTACTGCACATAAATACGCACCACTACTCAATACACCTTTTCTTCCTATATGTGAATCTTCAACTATTACTGTTTCAGTTGGATTAACTTCCGCCTTAATCATACACTTCAAATACATTTCTGAATTTGGTTTAGGATTCTTAACATCTTGATTGGAATACATAAAGTCAATGTATTCAAAAAACCCTTTTCTTATTAATTGTAATTTTGCAGTTTCTCTAATAGAATTAGTTGCACAGGCTATGATATACCCTTCTACCTTTAAACTTCTCAATATACCTCGCATTCTATTATCAATTGAAAATCCATCTATTATTTTAACGGTCATTTCTTGTTTCAATTTCCAAACGCTATTATGTAATTCTGTAGATAGTCCTTTATTTTTTGTCAACATATTAAGTTTTTTTGTTGTAGATAGTCCATCATATGTGGACAAATGTTCATCCCGTTGTATAACATATTTTTCATCAATTGAACTTAAAGCTTTATTTAATGCATTATAATGCAATTCACGAGCATCAACCAGCACCCCATCCAAATCAAAAATAACTAATTTAATCATCTATCTAACTCCTCGTATATTTTTTTCAATATTATATTCTTTATGCAATTTTATTAATTCAGTATTATATTCTCCATACACCCATTTCCCCTTAGAAATAAAATTTCCATGAGGATAAATTGATGAATCCCAGTGGGATAATCCCCTCTTATTTTCACCTGAATACCAGTAAAGACCTTCAATATTACTAGTGTTAATATAGTTTGACCCATATATTTCAAAATTACCAATTGCTTTATTACCAACTTCAGTAGGTTTTTCTGAATTATTATAAATTTCTAATAACTTATCTACTTTCCAAATAGTTGGTTGTATAGCAAATGATAAACCGTCATGCGGTATATAAAATAAATTATCAATGGGCATATCATCTAATTTTAAATCACATACATCACCACCTTTAAGTAATTTTATATAACTTATGTTGTATTCTGATATAAATTTTATTAATTCATTCAATTTACTTATATTTGGGTTATCATATAGAATCATATCTTCATGGTGAAATATACACAATTTTTCTTTAACATTTTTTAAACAAGACGTTACTCTATCCGAATAATTCATAACATCATCATATAAAACAACTTCTACATCTTTTGATAAATTTTCAGGCACAGAATCTATGAATAAATACTTTTTAATTCCAGGCAAATATTTATCCATTTGTTTAAAAAATATATAATTCACATCATTATAAGAAGAATGTGAATAGCAAATTATTGGTATATCAATCATATTTACTCCCAATTTGTTACCAAATTTATTCGATTATCCCATAACCCATTACCCACCATCCAATATTTATAAAATGCTATAGCATTAGATAAATCGCCAGGATTATTTTCTATCTTTGTTGCGAATTTATGAAAATCACTTTCAATATACATTACTTCTTTTAAATTTTCATATAGATTAATAAAATTTTTCATTATTTTATTTGAACCATAAAACCACATATCCGCTGGACCCATGTGAAAATGATTCCAATCTGCCATATAAATTTTATCATCAACAATATCTGTCATAAAATTTATACATTGAACTGGATATGGATTTCCTCCCACATTACCAGATGTTAATCTATTAATTCTACCCAAGTCAAATCTAGCCTTCACCACAATATCATATTCACACTTTCCCATTTTATCATACACCAACCCAACGGACTTTGAAACGCTATATAAATGAGATAAAACATTCTTTGGTAATCTTGGCATACCCGATAAAGAATTTAAATTTCGTTCTTCCACCAATATATCAAAATCAATTTGGGGTTCATATAAACTTTTTACTGGTTTATATAAATTATTGATTTCTTCTTTTTTATCCACTTCCCAACTATGAATAAAAATATCAACATCATTCCCATCTAAAATATTTTTCTTAATGTGATTAAAACCATCAGACCCTTTAGATGTCATATCCTGAGTAGAATCAAATAATCCATGTAAACACAATGCGATTTTTATTATATTACCTTGCACCCCTTAAACACTCCAAATTCTGTTAAATCTCTATATCCGCCCAATTCAGTCATATCTTCTTTATGTTTTGGATAGTTTTGCATTAATGTTAATCCATGAGCCGCTTGCTGGGGCGACATATACATATTCCAACCTAACATATCAACATCATCATCTTTATAAAACTTTTCACTTCTACCTTCATATCTAGCCCGTTTAAACCACTCTACTGCTTCCTCATTATCTGTAAGTATCATACCACCTTTACTTATAGCTAACTGTTTCTTTATATGAAATGATAAACACATAAAAGTTCCAGGTTTATACATATCAGAAGTTAATCTCTTTGCAGAATCATATATTGGGTATGGTTTCAATTGATAAATCCCATTCCAATGTAAATCTTCAAAAATTACGACACCGCCTGAATGTATAATTGACATTGGAACTGATAGGTATGTTCGCTTCGGTATAGTTACTTGATTAACTTTTAAATATTTACAACTTAAAAATAATGCATTTGTGCAACTATCCACCGCTACTGCATATTTAGCACCGGTATAATCGGCTACTTCTTCTTCAAACATTTTAACTATTTTATATGGGTTGTGTAACATTTATTCTCTTTCCAGTATATAATATTTTTTAGTGAATCCGGACTTTTCAAATGCCCTAATACTCGACTGATTATCAATTTTTACTTTAGCATAACATTCGGGGTGTAACTTCATCAATTCATTAATCATAAATGAGCCAATACCCTTACCCCAATGGTCGGGGTGAGTACAAACTCGTATATCGCCATCTATCTGCCCTACATATCCAACAGATATATCATCTTCTAGACATATATAATAGTTATCATTATATTTCTCCATATAATTCATCTGTTGCTCGGTGGTTATTTTCGATAAATTATCTATAAATCCACCCTGTACTTGTTTATTATTTCTTAAATTTCTAATAAATTCATAATATATTTTATCATTTTTTACTAATTTCATAGTTACCATATACATTTTTGCATTAAATCACGTCGTCCATTTGTATCCCCCATCCAATATCCCAATAAATACCGGCGATCAATTTGTAATCCAAAAAATATATTAAGTGTAGTACCAATATCTATATATGTATTTCTATCATTAAATTCATATAATTGATGATTTAGAAAATTACTTAATGTGGCGGCAGAAAATAAAAACAAGTGGCTATTTATATTTTCCGATTGAATATATTCTTTAATTTCATCAATTATATGATAATCATTAACCATACAATTATCGCCAACTCTAAAAACTTTTCTTACAGGAAATGGTATTTTATCGAGATTCACATTTTCATTAACAACCATCACGACATCATAATTAAAAAAATATGGCAGCATATGTTCCACAAAACGAAAATAATTATTATTCAATAATAGATTTGACCAAGTAAGATGTTCATCATTTACATCCAATCCACTCAACTTAATTTGCAAATTAAATTCATCATCCACTGACATACCGTGTTTGCCGGATAAACAGCATCTACAACAAATACCCTTATAATAACCATCTTTATTGAATTGTAATGCATCTACTAACTTATCCCGGATCCATTCATGCTTACTGGGATCAAATTCTTTTCGTTCATAGGTTGGTCTAACCCAACGATGACTATCTTCGTGATCCCCAATTTTAATACCAGTATCGGATAATATTAAATGTTTGTTTTGTAAAATTCTAAGCTCCCCATCGGAAAACCTTGAAAATGAAAAATTTTCACCAACTCTTAATTTTTCTATAAACTTATCAATTTCATTATTAAATTCTCTAATCATTTATTATTCCTCTTAAAATACTAATAATTTTTTCAGAAGATTTACCATCACCGTACGGACAAGGTTCATCAATCTTATAATCATCTACTATATTATAAAATAACCCTTCCAATTCATTTGAATTATCACATAAAAAACTATGAGTGCCCACACTTTCTGGTCTTTCTGTAACTCTACGGCATACAATTACTTTCTTATTAAAAAATGAAGCTTCCTCCTGTATTCCACCACTATCTGAAATAATCATTCTACAATTTGCTAACATCTCTAACATTTCACTATATGGTAATGGATTTATAACTTTAACATTTCTTAAAATATTTCTATATTTTGATACATTTGGATTCGGATGTATTGGTAATACAAAATTCAAGTCAGGATTATCTTTTGCTAATTTATCTATAACTTCAAAATATTCTTTTATCTGGAAGTGGTTTTCTCTCCTATGTATTGTAACTATTATATCATTGGTATAAGAAGTTTCAATACCAACCAAGTTATCTAATACCGTATTACCCACAACATATTTATGACCACCAACCTTTTCATCTAATAAATTTCGTTTACTATGTTCCGTCGGGCATAAATGAATATCAGTTATTCTTGATACCACTGACCTATTAAATTCTTCCGGATATGGATTGCCATTATCATAGGTTCTCAATCCAGCTTCCAAGTGAATAATCTTTTTGTTTCTATGAAATGACGACATCGCAATTGCAAGCACAGATGTTGTATCACCTTGAACTAAAATATAATCAAAATCATCTATAATCCCATCGACTGATTTAAAGATACTCGATACGATACTATCTAATCTATTTCCACTTACATCAACTATATCCGGTAAATTATAATCAGCTTTATCTGATACTAAATCCTTATGCTGTCCGGTGAATAAAGTTTCATATTCTATATGTGCTTTTGACAATTCATCAATTATTGGTTTAACCTTTATCCATTCCGGACGAGTACCATAACATATTAAAAGTTTTTTAATCATTTACAAATTTCCAACCTTTATTTCGCTGTTCATTAAAAAATCGATTCATTATTTCTCTCTGATTTGTTGGACCTTCAGTCCATAATGAATGTACGCCGCCATACTCACTTCCTTTAATGCTCCCCCACATCTCTTTATCGTTTGGTGGGTGTGGTGGAACATAAGTTTTTAATCCTAAATATTTTTGTATCATATACGAAAAATGCATATCTTCACCGCACGTCTTATATATTGGGGCTGGTAACTCCCTCCAATAAGAGCTCAACCATTCCCGTTCAAAAAACCAAGAATGACCAACCAAATCTACTTCCTGAACTCGGTTGTTATTATGCGGCCAACCGAATCTTACATAATTTTCAAAATAAGAACTATTTGGGTTTGGGGGTGAGGGAATTGTATATAATAATCCAACCGTACCTAATAACCCTCTATGAGTTTTTATGGTGGTTAGGCAATTTTCTAACCATCTTTTACCGGGAATCGTATCATCATCGAAAATACATACATATTTTGTTTCCGCATTCAGCGCATATGCAAATCTAGCCCACACTCCCATATTTACATTTGAATATGCGGTTGGAATTTCGGACATTATATCATAATTTACAAACTTATCATCGCCTGGATAGTTATACCACAACATTATGTTATCAGGACTAATGGTTTGATTTTTTAATGATTGAAGTTGTTCATCCAATTGATGTTTTCTCTTATATCCATTTAAAATTACTGTAATATCAGATTTCATTATTTTTATATACCCTTATAAAACTCATTCTGTTTTTCTTGTTTATCAATATCTTTTTTATGTTTAATTGCCCATTCTTTTTCTGCTGGTAAATATGAATATTCCCTAAAACCAATCAATGTTTCATGTACAGGTCTTTGCCATAAAATATTTGGCCTTCTTCTATAAATTCTTGCTTGCCAATCTGGAAAATTAATCCAACCCTTTTCATTTATACCCCATCCCCATTTAGTTATATGTTCTTGAGTTATTCCTTTTACAGTATTAACTCTTGGCACATAATATAGATCAACCGATGGGTTAAGTTCTAAAACTGTTTTTAAATTTTTCATTAATTTTTTATGTGGTAATTCATCTGCATCTAAATTAAAAATATAATCGCCCGTACACATTTTATTTAAATAATTCTTTTGATCTGAGAAATCATTAAATAAATGGCGCTGTTCATATTTTAAATCATATATTGATACATAAGTTTCAAGTATTTGAAGTGTCTTTTCATTATCTGAAAAATCATCTAATATTACAATTTCATCTTTATCATCTTTATATTCAATTAAAAAACTTAATAATTTATCTAATGATTTTGTTTCATTATGAGTTAATATTGCATATGATATTTTCATTTATTATCATCCGCTGGTTTTGTAACATCAATTTTTTGTTCAGCAACATTCTTAAATAACTCACCTTTTGATAATTTCCGCCTACCAAGTCCAGTCATTTCTCTTACTTGCTTTTCTATCACATCTATTTTATAATTGACTAAATGTAAATTTGTCATTTTATTTGATTTATATGTTCTATAACATCCTTTTGTTCTTGGAACATTCATCAATTTTGGCTTTATAACTGATTCGTATAATTTTTTAGCATCAACTTCTTTTGTAAATTCAATTTCTGATTTTTTTTCTGATGATATCATTCTAATTGGAATAACTGAATTAATAAATTTAAATAAGTTTTGAACATCATGCTCATATAAATAATTTAAATTTATACCATGAATCAATTTATCATCATTATATAAATAAATAATTAATGGATTTTTATCTGTAACTTTTGGTCCTGTATAATTAAATGTTACTAATGAGCCCGCACTTAATGTTTGGCGCTGTATGCGCCGCTTGGATATAATTCGTCTAGTATTTCGTAATATTCGAGACATTAATTAATCTTTTTTAATTTTGGTAATTTCAATTTCTGTTCCTTTGGTTCATATTCATTATTCAATTCCACCAATGCTTTATTAAATTCTTTAAATAATTTAGTATGATCTGGGTCATATTTCCTAACATAAAATCCACCATTTCCGTCTGGGTAATTTTTTTGTTCATCTTCAGGAATATCTATCATCGGGGAAAATGACCAAAACATCTCACCCTCAACTAATATAGGGTTTAATATCCCCATAGGCAAGGTTAAAACGGTTGGTATCCATATTCTATTATTATATTCTTTTGCCATCTTTTGCATTTGTTCTGGTAAATCGTTATATTCTTCATTATTGGCCATCGTACCAATAAACTTTTGCGAACTTACATATCCGCAATATAAGCATTGCATTAACTCATCATGTTCCCCAACTACATGTAATGCATGTTCTTCGCATAATGGGCAATTACTAATTATATTCATACTGACTCAGTCTCTACTTTTTTTAATTTAGGTAACTTTATTTTCGGCAAGTTATCGCCACCGACTTTTTTTAATTTGGGCAATTGCAATGCAACTTGCGATGGTAAATCTTTTATATATTTTTCCAATATTTCATCAAACTTTTCGGTCATCTTTTTTAATGTAAATTTATCTTTATTTTCATACATTAAACTTTTGCCTTTATTTTTCATATCATATTGATTATTAAATACATAATTTAACGCACTATATGCGGTTGCATCGTCCACTACAAACCACTGACTTTCTGGGATTAAAACATCCTCCCACACGACCGCCCCTGGTATAGTTTCTAATTTACCATCAAGTAATAATGATTTTTCACCATTTAAGAAATCCGTTTGCCCGCTCCAAGCAGATGCTATTACCGGCAATCCAGTCATTGTAGCTTCAAGTAGTGGTCGCCCGAATCCTTCCCCATGCGTGAATGACACCATTGATTTAATTTTTGGGTGATTGTATAATGAATTAATTTCATCATCTGTTAAATCGCCGTGCAATAAATATACATTTGGCAATTTCCAATCTATTGGAAATTTTTGTTTTACATTTTCTATCTTAGCTAAGATATCTGCTTTATCTAAAATTGAAAATGATGCTCCATTTGTTTTCATTATTAATGCTGGCTGTTTCTTTTTATTAGCAAATGATTCAAAAAAGACTTTTATTAATTTACCAACATCTTTTCTATCTTCACCGTACCCACCTTTTGTCCATTGACCTACAAATAGAAATGCAAACTTTTCCGATACTAAGTCATTAATTGAATTAAATATACCATCATCGAGGTCCTTCACATCTAATTGCTTATAAATGTTTTCATCAGCACCTTCAAATAACACCTCGATTGGTTTTTCTAATTTATGTTCACCGACCTTTTGTTGTTTTCCATCTGGTAAATTCTGAAGCTTATCATATACACTATTAACAAAACCGTCCTTTGAATGTTCCGATGGAACTATAATTAAATCCATTTTATTACACCCATCAATCCAAGCAGATGATACTGCAGTTGTTTCTATACCAGCAGTTATACCAATATTGAATTTACCAAATGTCTGAAATTCATTTGGAATGCGAATATCAATATAAATATCAGGTTGCCTATCTAAACTCGGATGGGGTAATATTTTATCTAATATTTGTTTATCTTGTTGATTATTTTTATCAAGAGCATTTCTCGGACAATCACCCCACCTAACATCAAGTATCTTTATATCATACTTATTATGTTCCAAAAGCGATCGCACTAAATCTCTTGAATGTGCACCGTAACCTGAGCGACTGGTTACGGGTGCTGTAATTAGCATTAATCTTTTCATTACACTACCTCCAATGTATATCGAGTTTTCGGTTTCCATTTTTCAAATACGGTATCTATCGCATCAATAAATCCTTCAGATAAAACTTTTGCAGACATACCAATTTCAGAATCCATAACATATTCAGTACCCAACTCACCACACCTCTCTCTTTCAGCTGCACCTGCATTATACCAATCATGTAAAGCGTTACCGGCATCCTCATAACTAACCCTATCATCAAAAATATATGGTGTGGGGGGCGACCCTTGTAAACTTATATTACTTGGAAATACTGGTTTTACCCATTCGCCGTGATCTTTATATTGACCTCTATGATTTGAGCCTAAGAATATATATTCATCAGCTGTAATATATGAACCATCATCTTTTTTAAACCCACATTGGTCTTGTAACCCACCAGTAACAGTTACTATTATTGGAGTACCAACCATTAATGCCTCACAACTTCCTAATCCAAATCCCTCATTTGATGCTAAATTTATATACACATCAGCTGAATTATATATAAAATTCATATATCCATCATCTAATGGACCCATCTTATCGTGTGTAAATATTACTGAATATTCTGGAATTAAAGTTTTGCATACGGCCCTTAAATCTGTACCATTATCATCTATAGGATTTGTATGAAATACTAAACAACATTCTTTTCTCTGTTCTGCAGTTAATTTATCCATATGATGTTTGTATGCTAAAACTACATCCCCTGGATTTTTTCGTCTAATATTTCGATTTAAATATAATACTTTAAATTTAAAATTATCCAAACCTAAAATCTTTTCAAATTGTTTGAATTTAGTATCACCCTTATCAATCTTGAAATATTTTTTACTATTAATTCCATGTGGCATATATTTAATTTGCCAATTTTTATATTCCGGCAATAATCGTTTATTTATACCATAAGTTTGTTTTGATATCCCCATCAATAAATCTGAGCTTCTGTAATAATTTCTATTAAATTCGGGGTCTGGTAAATTATCCCATATGTTTAAATATAATATCGGTATATTTTGTCGTATCTCGTGCTCCATATTATATAACCATATCCAAAATCGTGGATCTGTAAAATGTAAGATGGCGTCTGGTTTCTCAAGTTCAAGAACTTCTCTAAGTTGATCTGGAGATCCATAACCATTTACTGGATATATTTTTAAATACGCATCTGGTATATTTTCTTCTTTACTAACAATTTCACTTAGATCTATAATCTTACCCAAATCTGGATGCTTAACCGCACCGCCTATTTGAGCCCAGTCAAAATGTTGAAGTGTACCTAATATAAACTCTTTTGATTGTGTAGCCACGCCCGATTGCATTCGGCAATCATCTGATAATAATAATATTTTTTTCTTCATATAACCCTTCAAATTTTTAAATTAAAAACTGCTTCCACTTATCATCAGCGATTCTTCTTTTTCAATTATTAATTTAAAGGATTCATCTGATAAATATAAATGCATTGCTCTATTTGTTAATTTTTGTAATGACATATGAGTATTAACCGTATGCAATTTATAATCCTCATATAAACTCTTTATAAGCTTTACCGATGTCAATTTTAAATTTTCTTTCATAATAACGTCTCCATTTTATATGTAAATAAATATATATGTATAAGTAAAAACCTACCGAATAATTAATGTTTTTTTATCCATTTTTTCGGCATATTTTAAAGTGGAGTCAGTGCCATTGGATTTAACGCCATCTTGAATAAATCCAATTACCATATCACTTGCCTTTGCTATTTGCTTATTTCTAACAAAAAAATATTTAATATGATATGGTTTATTAAAACAACTTTCTGGTAATTTACAATATAAATTATGAGTATCATGGAATGGTGGATATTCTTCATATTGCAATCCAAGTTCAAGTGCGTACTTCTTAGCATATTTATCAGCACCATCTTTACACCCACCACTTACAATTACTACATCATCACCCTTTTCTTGTTTTAATTTAAATATAAAATCTTTTATCTTTTTTTTATTCTCATATTTTCGCGATCCTACTATTCCTATTTTCACCCGCCCTCCTTTTTTGCCATATGTTTAATCAGTTTTATATATTCTGCGATACCTTCTAATATACTGCCATCCCACTTATATCTCCAAACGTTTTCTTCGCCAATTGAATCAATTACAAACCAAGCATCTGTTGTGTGGCTTTTTGTTATTTCTGAATTTATATCATAAAGCAGTTTTTCATTCCTTTTGATGAACTCTTTTATATCAGATTCCATCAAACCATCGTACCAAAAAATAACTTTAAATGTCCTTCCACAAATTTTTCTGCAATATCTAATATTTTCGAGAACTTGAGATTCAAATTCAACAGAAGTCATTATATCGTCCAATTTAAGTCGCAATGATTGATATGCTAAATGTTTCATTTAACTCCTTGCGAACAATATTCAGTATCTTTAAACATACAAAATTTACATGATTTTGAACTTGGAGTTGCTGGTAGATTCACATCAGTATAACTACCATCATCATTAAACCCCTCATCTATAAATTTTGATAATTTCTTTGCCACTTTATTCATTGATGGTTTACCACTTGCAGGTGAAAACTTTTGAACTCTTTTCTGTGGAAACATCGCCTTCTCCCACAATTTTCGTTTCACTATAAAATATTCAACTTCTATTTTATCTATTGGGTGGTTATACATTTTTGAATAGAATTGTTTATATAACAGTAATTGTGCTGTTTTGTTCTCATCTTTTTTCTGCCACTTGTTCCAACCCATTGTAGAGGTCTTTATATCATAAATTATAATAGTATCTCTAATTTCGTCTTTTATAACCAAATCTAAATACCCAATCCATTTTAGATTTTTTTGTAATTCAGATTTAACTGGTATCTCACATCCAATTAAAGTATACCCGGATCGCCTGAAATATTCCCCACGATTCTTTTTAAAAAAATCTAAAATAGCAACACCATCATCAAAAAATTCTTGCAACTCTTCCTTAGTGCATGGTGCAGTACCTTCAACCTTTTCCGACTTTTTAAACTCTTTTATTAAATTTTCCTGTAAAAGTCTATTAAGGTTTAACTGATCTGCTTGTTTTGCTGTCGTATTATACATCACCGTTAAATATTTTTGCAATACAGTATGCATACTCGTACCGAAAATTAAAAATATATTTGATTCAAATATAGATAATTTATCAATATAATTTAATTTCCATTTTTTTGGACATTCACTATACATTGATAATTGTGAATATGATATCCTATTCATACTATAACCTCTTTTTTTTTATTTTTGCTGGAGCAGAAGGAATCGAACCCCCACGATATAAATATCACCATCTAAACAGGATAGCGTGTCTGCCAATTCCACCATACTCCAATTTAATCTTCATCCCAACTTGCGCCGTGTGCTTTTGGTTGACCATATTTATTCACTCTGACAAATATAATCTTTTCAATTCGTAATATAACAGCATCCATTTGTTTAGACCTAACATCGCATTTTAATGTAATTGATGTTGTCCCAACTTTCAAAGTTTCCATTCCAATTTCAACTATATCGCCTGGTAACACTGGAGATACAAATTCTATCTCTGACATATATTTAGTGACTAATAAACCTGTATTGAGTTCTAATGCTGCGTGTACACCTGCTTCTTCGTCAATCCATTTCAGCAGAATACCCCCATGTAAAGTTCCACGAGGGTTTAAGTCTGCTGGTGTAACGAGTTTTCGTGTTAGGAATTTCAAACAACTTCTACTATTTTAGATTCTCTAACTGATTTTACTTCAAATAAGTGAATACTATCTCTTAGATGTTCATTTACTTTAGCCTCTACAAACGTGACGGAATCACCTTCTACCAAATAGTTTTCTTTTGTCTTTTTAGTTTTCGGTCCATTTTTTGTATCAACCGTTTCCTCAAATACTACATTTGCTTCATAATAATGTGCCATAACCTTATTCTCCTA
>Ga0114933_10002415_pt1 | contig 19480 bp, 21 predicted proteins | sample 4SBtaG_FD_89691 | JGI IMG/M metagenome (GOLD analysis project Ga0114933, IMG submission 89691) | Deep subsurface microbial communities from Kolumbo volcano to uncover new lineages of life (NeLLi) - 4SBTROV12_W25 metaG | ecosystem: Environmental > Aquatic > Marine > Volcanic | place: Kolumbo... | reverse complement strand
TTGATACTCAATGCTGTCAATTTTTAGTATGCATCCCTTTTTTAATTAATTGTGCTAAGAGTCCACGTTTTTTAGATCTATTAGCAAAGAAGTATCTAACTCCCAGGTTAATTGCTAGAATAATCATAATTAGAACTAAGGCTGAGCCCCATCCTTGCAGTTGAGCACTATCATAAGGAAGTAAAGATAATCTCCAAATTCTTAACGGCAATGCATCCATTGGCACATCCATACTACTGAAGAATTGACTACTACCAAGAATTGTCATGATCAACGGTGCAGTTTCACCACCAATTCTAGATACGGAAAGTAAAATTCCAGTGATCATGCCGTTTTTAGCTGCAGAAATTACAATTCTAAAAGTAATAACCCATTTTTTCAATCCTAATGCTGTTCCTGCCTCACGGTATGTCATTGGTACCATCTTCAGGGATTCCTCAGTAGTTCTAGCAACTATCGGGAACATGATTAGTGATAATGCAAATGCGCCTGCCCAAACTGAGAAGTGTCCCAATAGTAACACTATGACCAAAAATGCAAAGATTCCAAGAACAATTGATGGAAATTCCATGAATACATCATTAAAGAAACGAATTGATCGTGCAAGTTTGTTATCACCATATTCAGATAGGTAAATTCCAGACATGACACCTATAGGCACCCCAATCAAACTGGAAAGACCAATAATTATCAGAGTTCCTTGGATGGCAGGACCAATTCCTCCTTCACCAGAACCAATGGCACCAGGAGTTTCAGTTAGAAATTCATAACTTATTGCAGCAATTCCATTTTTGAATACTTCTACAAGAATACTGCCCAATGGAATAATGGCAATTATCACACAAGCAAATACAATAATTCTAACGGTTTTGTCCACCATGAGACGTTTTTCAACATTATTTTTGAATAAATTCCGATATTCCTGTCTTCGTTCATTTGTAGTAGTCAATTATTGATTGCCCCCTCCTTTACTTTGAGCATCCTTGTAACGAGAATATGAGCAACAATATTGATTGCAATGGCAATTAACAACAAAACTAAAGCTACAGCAATTAATGCAGGGAGATGTAATGATGCAGGAGAAGCTTCAACGAACTCATTTGCAATAATACTAGACATGGTTTGACTTGGTTTGAATAAAGATGAAGGAATAGCAGCTATTCCGGTTGCATTTCCAATCAACATGGTTACGGCCATTGTCTCACCAACAGCTCTTCCCAATCCAAGAATTGATGCACCTATTAAACCAGTTTTAGAATACGGGAATACTGCAAGTTTGAACATTTCCCATTTTGTTGCACCCAACATGTAAGCCGCTTCTTTTTGTTGTTGTGGGACAGCTTTCATAACTTCACGAGAAACTGCAGAAACTGTAGGTATGATCATAATAGCCAAAATTACACTTGCAGTAATTACATCAAGTCCAAAAGGAGTTCCAGAAAATAAGAAAATAGAATCGCCAAAAAGATCATGGAGAGGTTCTTCAACCCAATCTTTGAAATATATTCTAAAAACAAAAAGACCCCACAGTCCGTATATTACACTTGGTACAGCAGCTAATAGTTCAACAATAAATCCCAACGGACCACCTATTTTTGGAGGAGCATCTGAAATGAACATTGCAATTCCAATGCTAAGTGGCACACCAATTAACATGGCAAGAGATGCAGTAACCATAGTTCCTAAAATATATGGTAACACTCCAAATGATTCACGCCCCTCTACTGCATTCCAATCAGTTTTTGTAATAAATGACAAACCATCTTCTTCCCAAATTGGATAAGATTCAGATACTAATTGAAATACTAACAATGCAATCATGACTAAAACAAAGACACCAGCGCAAGTAGCACCTATTTTGAAAATTTGATCAGAGATTGGGCGCCTACTTGGCTTTTCGGGATTGAGTCTTACCTTTCCCATATTTTTAGGCGTAAAAGTGGAGTTATCTAAGAGCTGATCATATTTTATGAGAATGTCATAGTTCTATATAGATCGTCTACTAAATTGTAAATAAGATAATTTTTCAATAGTTATCAATTGAAAACATTAGAAAATTCAAGACAAACACGAAGAATGCAGCTCAGTGGCGGTTCTACATATATTATTTCACTGCCAAAAAACTGGATTGAAGAGTTGAAAATCAAAGTAGGAGAATATGTGACCATTGTAAAAAACCCAAATCAATCATTAACATTAATTCCAAAAGAAGGGGAGAATCAAACCAAAAAAAGTACTGCGATCATTCCTTCTAGCCAAAAAGATTCTGGAGAATCAATTAAACGAAAAGTTATTGCTGCATATCTTGCAGGTTACAAAACTATTAAAATTCAAACAAAGGGGATGAGAATTCCTTCAGAACATACACGAAGTGTTAGAGAGCTAGTGCGTTCAACAATGATAGGAACTGAAATTGTAGAATCAAGCTCAGAGATAATGGTTATTCAAATTTTAACAAGATTACCAGAGTTGTCATTTGATACTGCTCTGAAGAGGATGTATTTGATGGCAAACAACATGGTCATTGAGGCAATAGAGTCGCTTGAAGAAGTAGATGTTAGTCATGCGGAGGAAGTGGTGAATATGGATGATGAAGTTGATAGATTTGGATTGTATATGAGAAGGAATTTGGTTCTAGCAGTAGAAAATGAAAGTATTCTACAAGATATGGGGTTGAGAAAATCATCAGACTGTTTAGGATATAGAGCGATTGTTAGTAGAATTGAGAGAATTGCAGACCATGCAGGATTAATTGCAAAGAGAATTAAATTTATGGAAGAGAAAATAGATTCTAAAACACTCACTAAAATAAAAAATCTTTCAGAAAAATCACTTAAAGTTTTTGAGGAATCAATAACTGCTGTTCAAGAACATGACTTTGTAAAGGGAGAAAAAGTTGCAGAAAAAGTTAGTCATATCATTGATGAAGAAAAACAAATTATGAGTAAAATCAAAGAGACTGAAAAAAATGTTACAATCATTAGATTTGTTTTAGAAGATTTGAGAAGAATTGCAGAATATTCATTAGATATTGCTGAAGTTGCAATAGATGAAAATATTCAAAGCATAATTGCTGAAGAATGAATTGGGAAAGATAGGCTCAAATTTTTGAATTTTTCTAAAAAATTACCTAATTTGTCAAAAAAATGTTCAGAGTGTAGGATTTAACTCAATAGCACCCATATTTACTGGAATGTTAGAATGGTTCTCTCAAGTTTTGTGTTGGAAATATTCAGGATTAGTAGATTCATCAACAGTTGCAAATGCGTACATCTGGTTAACTGCACACTTTACTGAAGTGACAGGATATGCAAATTGTAATGTAAATAATTTAGCAACTATTTGATTATAAAAATAAAAAAAGAAAAAGAACTACTGGACGTAAAATCCAGTGCCCCAATCATGGGTGACTCTTAGATCTGCAGAGTTAACATTGTCTGCTTTAACAACTTCAAACATTGTATCATAGATAGGATTGTTAGGATGGTATCCTATACATTCAAAATCAATGATATTTGCCAATGCAAAGCCCTTAAAGTAACCATCTTCTTTGTCGCGGTCTGATTCAACAACATAGTCAGTTACTCTACAATCAGAATAGTTGAAAGTACGTATATGGTTACCATCTACCATTAATTCAATATCAACTTGGAATGTACTTACAGAAGGGTTAATTCCAGTCTGACTTTGAACTTTTAGATTGTCATCTATTGCAGAATATAACAATGGCGTATTGCCAACAATTCCTTCAAGTACGAAAGTAGGATTTGATTTTGATAATACATCACCTTGATCATAGAATGGGAAGTCAATTACTTCTTGTCCATTTTCAAATGTAATGGTAGTCCTTGCATGTACATTTCCAGAAGTTGGGAATTCATGTTGTGGAAGTTCATTGGAAACAAAGGAGGTTTTCCAAACAGAAATATCATCATCATACAATGATTGCAAATTATCATTAACTGGAGAAAGTCCAGAGCATGTAAATCCAAATTGATTTACTATTGCAAATCCACTTTTTCCAGTAAACCCATCTTCCTTATCTACTTGTGTAGTGATTAATGCAGTATCCACAATACAATCTCTATAGTCAATGCCTCGAAGAGTTTCACCATCTTTAGTAAATTCAACTAATGCGTCAAAGTCATTATTGAATGCTGCAGAAAGTCCTGAAACTTGTCTTGATTTATCAATTGCTGTATATAGTAACGGGTAATGGGCAACTACACTTTCTACTTCAAATTGAGCAGAAACATTGTCTTCATCCTCTGCAAATCCAGAAGTTATTTCAAAGAATGGAAATTCTATTCTTTCAATACCCTCATCAAATTCAAAGGTGACAAATGTTCGTACATCATTTGCAAACTTGTAGTCAAGTGAACCAAATTCAGTATAGGTTCTCTCTGATGCTCTTACAGGAGCAATATCAGCGCCAATTCCATCCAATCCACCACAATTGAAATCAATTAAATCAACTATGGCAAAACCAGTCTTAGAAGACATGTAACTTTCTTGATCATCTCTAAGTGTTTTTACCTCATAATCAGTAACATCACAATCATGATAGTTTAGAGTTTTTATCACTTCACCATGTTTTACAAAATCAACATCAACTTCAAAATAACGGTAATCATATTCAAAACTTGAACCGCCAGTAGTTTGTAGTCTATATTGATATGCTTGATCTAATGCTTCATGTAAATGAGGAGCGCTGTTTAATACACCTTCTACTTCAAAGGAGATTCCACTGTTGTCAACAAAATCTTCACCCATTTTAAAAACAGGGAAATTATGTACTTCAACACCATCTCTAAATGTAAATGTAAGAATTGCTTCTATATCATCTGCCATTTTGTATTTTGTATTTGCTTCTTCTTCAGCAAATGCATTGTTAAATTCCGTAATAGTTCCAATTGCAAGTATTGCAAGCAAACTAAACGTTGTCGTCGTTATTGCGTTTTTTGTAGTCATTGAAAAATAGACATCTTTTTGATACTATAAGCTGGATCCACATTCTCTCCGAATAGAACATACCAATAGATAGTCATCGTAATACTATATAGAAAATTTATTACAAAAAAATTAAAGTTGTTACAAAAGAATAGAATAAAAATTTAGAATATGTTTAAAAATATGTATCAACATAGATTAAAAATATTTTAAAATAAAAAAAATAAAAAGTAAAAAAGTGGTTAGACTTTGAGAATTCCTTCTTTAATGAGGAATTGTAGTCCGTTGATGTAGTCTTGATCAGTTATCAATCCTTCTGACCACCATTTTGCATTATCTCTAATCCATTTTGGAATTTCTAATGCACCAGTGTCTGCAGATGCCTCATAATCCCAAAGTTGTTCTCCATCATAGGTTACTTTGGATAAACCTTGTTTTCCTAGTTCTACCACCTTATCGGCTAGTGGAACGTATAGTAAACTTGGAGCAAATTCTTGACCATCAGTAATCATCCAATGAATCAAGTGAATTACAGATTTTGCCTGCTCTTTGTTATCGGTAACCGATTTTAGATCATCATACACTAGTAGGTATGTGAAACTAGCAAGTGGATATGAATCAGGTCCAGGTGCATTCACAAGTGATACATCTACCCAGCTATCTTCAGCTGCGGGTAAATTATCTGCTACACCACTAGATGCAGCAGAAATGCTGTCTAATGTTGGTTCAATAAATGCAGTCTTGTCAGCATTTTGGACAAATGCATGACTCATTCCAGTTTGGAATGCATATGCAAGTTCAATATATCCAATTGAATACTCGGTTGTCTTTACAATTCCAGCAACACCTTCGTTACCTGCTGCAGCTAGACCGCTAGGCCATGGAACAGATTTACCTTTACCAATTTGTTCATCCCATGCAGGACTAACAGTAGTTAGATAATCAGTGAAAATGAAAGTGGTTCCAGAGCCATCTGATCTATGTGCAGTTACAATTTCTTTATCAGGTAAATTCAATCCTGGATTTTCTGCAGTAATTGCAGGATCATCCCATCTTGTAATTTCTCCTAAGAATATTTTAGAAACTGCATCTGCAGTTAATTTAAGACCTTTGTTTGGCACTTCAGGGACATTGTATACTAAAGTTACACCTCCGATTGATTCAGGGATGTGTAATGTTCCTACAGCTAAATCTCTTTCTGCTTCACTCATTGGTTTATCTGAGGCTGCAAAATTTACGGTTCCTTCAATGTGTTGTTTAATTCCACCACCACTGCCAATTGATTGATAGTTCAAGTTTACATTGTCATAGACATTTTTGTATTCAACTCTCCATAAATCAATTAATGGGAATGGAAACGTTGCACCAGCTCCTGTTAAATTGAATTCAACATTTGCGTCAGGTGCATCTGGCATTGATTCGGCGTTTGCGTCAAATTGTGGTACGATGGCAACTAAAGTTGCGATCAACAGTATTGATGTTATTTTTGTTCTCATTAGAGAAACATGTTTTTGAATTTATTTACTTATAACAATATTAGATTACGGGAAAACAATGTGTCTCTATTAACTATATAGAAAGAGACTATTCTTCACAATTAATCAATAGATCTTTGCTTGAATCAAGGTAACATCTATCAGAGTGAGAACCACCATCAATCACATCTGAACCTGAATTAGCATAAATTAGATCACTTCCAGATTGACCCTTTAGAATATCATTTCCAGAATTCCCTTTAATTACATCACTGCCTTCATTACCAGAAATAATATCATCTCCAGGACCTCCAAAAATACAATCGTTTCCTAATCCACCAGATATCAAATCATTGCCAGCCATTCCAAATATTAGATCATCGCCATCAGTTCCAGAAATCACATCATCCCCAGATGTTCCTTCGATGAGATTATAATCTGAATAATTATGACCACATGTCAATACAGTAACCCTTTGATTATCAGTAGAACTGTGTCCAGCATTATCAAAGGCTATCCAAATTACATTGTTACTTCCAGGTTTAAATCCCTCAGGAGCATTATTTACAATAATTTTGATTCCGCTTGCATCAGTTGCATTTGCATTTCCAATATTCACCTGCGTTATCATATCTTCAGCTTCTATAATCAATGAATCTGGAGCAATAATTACAGGTTTAATTTGATCTTCTGAAGGAGGTCTAACTTCAGCAGGTGCAACATAGTAAGATTTTGTTGGTTGTTCAAAAAATTCTGTTTCAAATGATTGAATGGCATGTGTTTTAGAATCTATTACCAACAATTCACCATTAATTCCAATTGCCATACCAGTTACATGTTCAAAAATAGCAGGATATGGACCAATTTGTTCAGCTGGATCAAGTCGCAATGTACCACTTTGAGATAAATGTAAGATTCTTTCATTGCCAGAGTTTACAACAAACATGTCTCCCAATGGTGAAACAACTATTGCTTCAGGGGCAAAAACATAACTTGGGAAATAAAATTGGAATGATTCTATAAATTCTCCATCAGCATTAAATTTTATTATTTTTCCATTTCCTTTATCAGTGACAAAAATATTACCGTCTTTATCAGAATCAATTCCCATAATATTTAGAAATTGTTCAGGGCCTAGACCACTAGAACCAAATGATGAAACAAATTCACCATCAGTTGAGAATATTTGGATACGATGATTTCCAGTATCAACAACATATAGATGATCTTTACTTATTGTAATGTCATTAGGGTAGAAGAATTGTCCTTCAGCAGTTCCTTTTTTACCCCATGTTTGAATAAATTCTCCATCCAAGGAAAATTTTTGAACACGATTAAGATCACGGTCAACAACAAAGACTGAATTTTCAGTAACAGCAATTCCTGTTGGATTGTAAAAATCACCCAAATCTTTCCCGCTATTTCCCCAGTGAGTTACATATTCTCCACTGCTAGAAAATTTTTGAATACGTTTGTTACCAAAATCAGTTACATAGATACTACCATCTTCACCTACTGCAACAAATTGAGGATGTACAAAATGTCCAGCCTCTGTAGGACCATATTTGCCCCATTTGTGCAATGGGTCATAATCTCCATATCCAAATGATGTTTGAGTAAGTGAACCAGCTAAAAGTATCACAGATGCAATCATGATTATGAAAAGTAGTTTCAACAAGCATTAATTGTAAAATTAGAGAAACATTACCAAGGTTAGTTTATTTTGTAATTATTGTCAATTTTATGTTAAAATGGCTTGTTTACTTCACGTGTAAACACATAGCTAGCAAGTGAAATCATTGCTACTACAAATGCTACCAAAATTCCTAGGCTCAAAATTATCGGAATACCACCTTCAGATACTCCTGTCATTAATTCTCTAACAAGTAATACTGTGTAAGTTACGGGATTCAATTTAGCAATTACTGCAAGCCAATCAGGAAGTAGTTCTAAGGGGAATAATGCAGGACTAAGCATAAACAATGGCATACCAAGGAAATTGATCATACCCCAGAAAGTTTCTTGTGACTTTGCAGTAGCTGCAATCATTACAGAGATTCCAGAAAAGCCCAAGGAAAATAAAATTACAATTGCCATTATTGGTGCAATCATTATGGGGTTAGGGAAATTAACACCAATAGCTAATGCAATTCCTAAAATCAAACTAGCTTGTAATGCAGCAATCAAAGAGATTGCAGACATTTTGCCCAACGCAATTGCAGACCGAGATATTGGAGACGATAGAGCTTTATTCATAAAACCATACCTTCTATCCCACAAAGTATTGACACCACCAAAAATACTAGTAAAAATTGCAGTAAGAATTATGACTCCAGGTGCCATAAATTCAATATACTCACCTTCAAACCCAACTGATTCAATCAAAGGTTGAGTTCCAGAAAAAGTATTTCCAATAACTATAATCCAAATTGCAGGTTGGATTAATCTAATTAAAACTCCACTACGGGATTTTTTGTATCTCTTCAGCTCTCGCCAAAAAATTGTATATGTATCATAAAGAACAGTATTCATGCACGTAACCTCTTCATTTTTGCATGTTCACGTTTTCTATTGAATCCAGATTCATCACCTTTTATTTCATGACCAGTATAAGAAATGAAAACATCATCAAGTGTTGGTTGAGTTAATGAAATGGATTTAATTTTAATTTCAAGTTCTGATGAGATTTGAAAAATTTTAGGAATTACTTCTGTACCATTGGAAGCAAACAAGGTTAGTTTAGAACCATCTTCATTAATTTTTGTTACAAATTCAATTTTTCTAATTTCAGATAAGAAAGAATCACGATTTTTACTTTCACCAATAATTATAGAAATCACTTCATTGCCCATTGCATTTTTCATCTTTTGGGGAGAGTCAATAACTTGAATTTTTCCTCCATCAATGATTCCTACTCTATCACATAATTGGTCTGCCTCCTCCATGTAATGAGTTGACACAAAAATGGTCATGTCAAATTCAGTATGTATTTTTTTGATATATTCCCAAATTTTTCTACGGGTTTGGATATCTAATCCAACTGTAGGCTCATCAAGGAACAAAACTTTTGGCCTGTGTAATAAGCCCCCTGCAATATCTAATCTTTTTCTCATGCCACCAGAATATGTAACAACTGCCTTATCCTGTTTATCGACCAATTCAATTAGTTCTAAAACACCATCAATTCTTTTTTTAATTTCATTTTTTGGAATATGATTTAGTTTTGCTTGCAGAATTAGATTTTCTCGTCCAGTAAGATACTCATCAACTGTAGATTCTTGTTGAACATATCCAATATTTTCTCTAACTTTTTTAGGATTTTTAGAAACATCAAATCCAGAAATCAATGCTTCACCAGATGTTGGTTTTAGTAAAGTAGTAAGAATCATCATTGTAGTACTTTTCCCAGCACCATTAGGTCCCAGAAAACCAAAGATCTCACCTTTTTCAACGGTAAATGAAATATCATTTACTGCAATTACATCTCCAAATGATTTGGTAAGAGATTTTGTTTCTATAGAATACAATACATTGATCGCAGTTGTCAATTATAAATTGCTAAGTATTAGATTAGTCGATCCTCATAAAAAATTTAAAGACCAAATAAAGAGTTCAAAACATGAAAGGATTATGTCAAAAATGTCACTCATCAAATGTTGAAGTAACAGTTCATGAAGGAATTCCTGTATGTGAAGTTTGTTCTAAAAAAACAGATTAATCAAAAAAGGTATTTTGAAAAAAGAAAATTAAAAGAAATTATTCAAGATTCTTGAATTCTTCTTTTGTCATTCTTAAAATGACTTTTTCTCCGACTCCCCAAATTTCAGATTTGGATAGAATTTTAGAATGCATCAAACCATCACTGACTTCGATTGTTTCTAATTCGTTAGTTTCAGAATTTTTGTGCAATCTTTTTACTTTGCCTATTTTATGACTATCAATATCAGTTACTTGGATTCCAGTCCTTACAGGAGGTCGACTAAGTAGTAATGTTTCTTCAGAAAACTTGTCGATATAGTCCTCAGATAGAAAATAGTCTCTACGAAATCCTTGATGAATAGTTACACCATTTACAGCAAGTGTGTCTTGGTTGATGTGAATATGTTTGACTTTGCCATATTGGATTCCTTCTCTATCGATGACTTTTTTTCCAGTAAATGTATCTGCAGTAGCCAAATTGGCAGGCATTCCTTCGAGTTTTACTGACATGTCATCAAATTAACGGATTTGCTTATCACATCGAATATCAGAAATTTCTATCAATGGGGTTAAATTACTTGACAGAAGAAAATTACGCATGGAAATTAAAGAAGAGCGCTTTAGACCAATCCTAACAACAAAGGGTAGAAAAACAGGTAAAGTACATTCTGTAATGCTTAGAGCAGTAAATTATAATGGAAAAATCTATTTTTCAAGACATAAACCTGATGGAGATTGGTTTCAAAATGCCATTACAAATTCAGAGGTTAAAATAGAATACAATAAAAAAACATTCACAGGTAAAGCACAGTTAGTTCATGATGAAGAACTAGATAAAAAAATTTCAATGTTAAAGTATCCAGGAGAAGAAAGAGCTAAAGAAAAACGAGTTACCATTGAAGTGACTTTGAACTAATTTGATTTTTTAAAAAATTTATACAAATAGTAGATAGTCAATCCACCAAGAATTGAGGTAATTATTAGAAACGGAATAAATAGATCAGATGTAGTTGTAATTAATTCACCAGAAGATAAAGTCGCATCAGCAATGTCTAAAGATTCATTTTCCAAAGTTTTAGAAGCCTCAGACATATCCATTTCAGATTCAGCAATCATCGGGGCAGATGATGCAATTGATTCAGTAGATTCTTCAGCAGCAAGGAAATCAGATGGTTCAAGAGATTGTGAAGAATCATCTACAGACTGAACTTTCCTATCAGAGATTGAATCTACTAGAACAAGTTTATCTTGTTGAATTTGTGATAATGAAAATAATCCAGATAATCCAGTTGCAATTCCCAGTCCTGCAACTTTGTAAATATGTCTAAAAGAGCGAACTAGAAGCTTACTCTCTTTTGTTTTATCAGATAGTTTTGGGGGAACAATTACAAGACTAAACTTTGATGCAGTATAGATTTTCATGTCTTGTGATTTTGAGTTTTTTTCAATTTTTGAGATTTGAACAACACCAAGATCTTGAAGTTTGTTTAGATGATATTTTACAAGTTGGAGAGAGATGTTACCTTTTTGCGCTATTTGTGTTGCAGATAAGTCCTCATTAAACAGTAATTGAAGAATTTCACGGCTAGAATCATTAGTAAATATCTCACCAAAGGATTTTATTTTTTCATCATCAGTAGCAAGAATTTTAATATTTTCAGTCAATTCATTATTTGGCAATTCATCAGTTGACAATAGAGTTGATTATGGAATTCTAGTATATGTAAATTGTTTGGTAAAATTTGAATTTCACTAAACCTTTTATCCCAAACTACAAAATAGTAGTAATCACTAAATTGCAGTTTTCAAAAAAATGAATAACTGATAAAGTGAGGAGAAAAAATGAGTTCAAAAATAATAATACCAATTGCAATAGCCATTTCGGTAATAGTTACAGCAGGAATTATGTTTTCATTAGGATTTGATAATCAACCACAAATCACACAAACACCTCAAACTGAAATCATCTATGTAGATAAAGCAGTTTCAGAATTTTTTGAAGGAACAAATGATGTTAAAAAAATATCATCCCAAGAAGAGCTAAAAGACATACTTGAGACTTCATCATTACTTGGAGGAAATTTCTACGACAACCGAATGTTTAGAGCAAATATGGTAATGGATGAAAGCATGCCAGTATTTGAGAGTGCAGGTTCAGATATGCTAATGGCAGTTCCAGAAACAACTAAATCTCAATCAGGAGGTTCAGAGTATTCAACAACAAATGTCCAAGTTCAAAATGTGGATGAGCCAGATTATCTCAAAAACGATTCAAAGTATGTTTACATTGTATCAAAAAATACACTTACAATTATTGATGCTTATCCTGCTGAATCTGCAGAACTAGTTCTAAAAATTGCATTAGATATTGAATCACAATACATTCAGAATATGTTCCTAAATGATGATAGACTAGTAATTTTTTACAATGGACAAAGTGATGATGAAATTATTCCACAGTATGACTTTGTTCCAAGACGCTCATACAGTTCAGTTACCCATGCATTAATTGTAGATGTCTCAGACAAAGAAAACCCTACAATAATCAAAGACTACTCTATTGATGGTCATTTTATGGATGCAAGAATGATTGGGGATTATGCTTACTTTGTAACAAATAGCAATGTAGATCATCAATATCCAAGACTTCCAGTAATTATGGAAGATTCAATCAGAATTATGACACCAGATGCTTTCTACTTTGACAATGTTGAACAATTTTCAAACTTTAACACCTTAACTGCAATTGATATTTTTGGAGATAAAATAAATTCCGAATCTTTCTTGATGGGATATTCTGGAACGTTCTATGTATCTGAAGATAACTTTTACTTGACATATCAACAAAATATGCCATTTGGATTTTATGAAAATTCATCACGTGACAGATTCTTTGATGTCGTAGTTCCACTATTACCAAAAAACATTCAAGAACAAATCAAAGTAATTCAAAATGATTCTTCAATTAATGTCACTACACAATGGATGAAAATTTCAGAATTAATGCAAAAATCATATAATCAAATGGATAAAAATGACAAGGAAGAATTATTTGAAAAAATTAGAGAGGCATTAAATGAATACGATGCCAAAATACAAGAAGACACAAGAAAAACTATCATTCACAAAATTTCAATTGATGAAGATAAAATAGAATATGTTGCCAAAGGTTCTGTTCCAGGTAGATTACTGAACCAATTCTCAATGGACGAAAACGGAGATAGATTTAGAGTTGCAACAACTACAGAATATTATATTCAACATCAAGGTACGGTAAGAGCTAATGCAGTCTATGTTCTTGATGAGCAACTAAACATTGTAGGGGGTTTAGATGAAATTGCCCCAGATGAGAGCATTTTCTCAGCACGATTCATGGATGACAGACTATATTTGGTCACATTCCAACAAATCGATCCTTTCTTTGTAATTGATTTATCCTCAGATACGCCTAAAATTCTAGGGGAATTAAAAATTCCAGGATTTTCAAATTACTTGCACCCATATGATGAAGAACATGTTATTGGATTTGGCAGAGACACAAAAGCAGATAACGGTAGAGTCCAGCAACTAGGAATCAAAATAGCATTGTTTAACGTAGCAGATGTTAAGAATCCCAAAGTTGCAGATGACATTGTAATTGGCGATAGTTCAACTCATTCAGAAGCATTACATAATCACAAGGCATTCTTCTTTGATAAAAAAAGTGGATTGCTATCAGTTCCAATAAGTGGTGATGCTGAAAACCTAAATGGAATTTCAAGTTCTAAAATGTTTGCACCAGAATATAATCGATGGAGTGGATTCTATGTGTTTGATTTAGATGGATCTGAAGGATTCGATCTCAAAGGAACAGTAACTCACTCTGCTGAAGATTCACGTTATTACGGAATGGGTAATGCAAGAACATTCTATATTGATGATGTGTTGTATACAGCATCTGAAGGATTTTTGAAGATGAATTTCATGAATAATTTGGAAGAAATTAATTCAATAAAACTTGAAAACACTGGAAAATTTATTGAGTATCTTGGTGAAGAAGTAATTCGTGAAGCTATACCAGATGAACAATAGTTGAGACTCCACGTCTATCAATTTCTACATCATTTTCAATTTCACTTAGAGTTACAGTAAATGAAATTACATCACGAGGTTTTGCATTCTCTGCATGAAGTTTCAAATGAATATCTAACATTTCAGATTCTTGAGTTGACAAGTTTTCCTCATCTAAAGAAGCCCCACATGTAGACTCAATTCTAAATCTATCATCTTTAAAATGAAATCCTAGTTTTATTTTCCTTCCTTTTCTCCCAGAACCTTTAACATTTACATCAATTATTCCAGGATTTGTTTCAGCATATCCAGATTTTTGATTTACAAAAACTCCTATTTCAAGAGGTTTTCCTGCAGTAGATTCGGCCATCTTTTGAATTCCATCATTCATTACAACATCTACTGCTTTGATAGAAGTTGCAACTTTGGCTATCCAATCATTAGTACGTGTGATGGTAGCACGAATTCCTGCTCGTCTTCGTTTATCTTCATCTTCAGGTAATTTGTAATAATCAACCCATGCCTCATAATCATGGGATATATCCTCAATAAAATCAATACAAGTTCTCTTGTAATCATCAACATTGTCGGTTCTAAGTGAAGCATCATCTGTCCTCATCCCATCAAAATCCATAGGCATTGCCATACTATGATCTAATTGAAGTTCTAAAAAAACCAATCTTGAGAGAAATTAATGAATATAATAGGAATTTTCCAATAATCAATCATGATATTTTCAGAATTGGTAGATGATTTACAATTGCAACTAAAAAAAGACCTTGCACAAATTAGATTTCTTTTAAAGAAAAATCCAGCAATGGCATATACCAGAATTGTAGAGATTGGAAAAGAAGTTGGCAAAAGATACAATATCAAATTAATTGTTAATTTTCCAAAACAAGGAAAAATTGAAGAATTTGAAAAATACGGAAAAAGAGATTTGAGTTTAATTATTGATTATGATAGGAAAAGATTCCCCATAGATAGAGAGATAATTAAACAAAAAGCAATAGAAATGCTAGGTGATGTAAAAACTGAAGATGCATACATGTATGAGAACAAAGAAGGAGTTAGAGTATTTACAGATAGTTGGAAAATAGATATCCTACCTCATTCAGTTCACATTTGGACGGATTTTAATGATAATGTCACAGCATTTTGTAATTGGTTAATGGAAAATGCATATGAAATGAAAAAGAAGAATTAATTTCAAAAATTATAGACTTTCAAGTTTTTCAAGTAAATCTTGAGCTTCAGAATTTTTTGGTTCAAGTTTAACTACTAGTTTACAGCATTCAATTGCTTCATTTTTTTGCTCCAATGCCAAATGTACATTAGTTTTCAAAGTTAATGTCTCAACATCATCATTATCTAATTCAAATGCTTTTTCAAAATAGGGCAATGCTCTTTTTGCATCATCAACAATAAAGAATGCACTTCCTAAAATAAACATAAAATCATGATCTTCAGAATATTCAGATTCTAAATTGAGCCCAAATTTTATTGCCTCATCATATTCTCCATCTCTGAGAAGTTTTTTGATATGACGTTTTGGTTTATTGAAAAGACCAACCATAGTGAATCATAATTTTTAATGATTAATCACAATTTGAATGTAATCTAATCTAAGAGGATACTCTCATGATTCCTGCTTCAATTAGGAATTGAATTCCGCCAACAAAGGATTCATCATCTATTGCTCCATCAGCCCACCATCCGGCATTATTCTTTATCCATGAAGGAATTTCATTATTTTCACCAGAAGAGCCTTGGGAAGTTGGAGGGATTTTCATAATGCCTTCTTTAATTAAAAATTGAATTCCGCCAACAAAGGATTCATCATCTATGGTGCCATCAGCCCACCATCCGGCATTATTCTTTATCCATGAAGGAATTTCTTGGGTTGAGACAGGATCAGGTACAACAACAGGAATAGATGTTCCATCACTAGCATAAATTGGAACTGAAATTTCTAGATAATCAGAGGCTACGTTTGGAACAATACCTTTAGGTGCCAAACCATAAACCCAGACAACATAGTTTGCTGTGCCAGGTTCTTCTTTAATAATAAAATCAAGTATTGCCTGACCAGATGGAGAGTAAAGGAAATCTGAACCCTCTTCTTGAGCGATGGATCTTAATGGAGTCAAGTTATCATCGACAACAAGAAAATCATATTGAACTTGATTTAAAAATTCAGTGTCATCATATTTACTGATAAATTTAATGAGCCATTGAGCTTCACATCCTTGAACTAAATCCTCAGGCCCATAGAAAATATGAATTTGATAATCAAAGTTGTTTGTAGGTTTTTTAATACTTATTGATTTTTCAAAGTCAGTTTCACATCCAGCTGCGGCAAAATCTTCATCAGTTGATGTGTATTGTGCAATTGGGGAATCTTGAACATTTTCTTTATAGTCTAATAAAACAAATTCATATTCGGTTGGCGGAATTCCTTCTGAAACATGAGTATATGTTTTAGCTTTTACTGGAAATGGGAAATCATCTACAATCCAAACCTTACTTGTGACACCACCTGTTTTCCATCCAACTTGAACTGTTTCCCAGGTTCCTGAGGATGTAACAACTGATTCAATGACCATTGGAACTACCTGTTCGCCACCAATATTTCCAATCTTACCCCAGGATTTGTCTGCAAATTTCTTTGGACCTTTTCCACCAGAACTATCATCAGAAGTAGCAAATGCAGATAACCATACTACAGATGATTTGAATGCACCACGATACTTACCTAATTCTTCACTTCCACCTGTTGGTTCTGGTGCAATTTTTCCAAGTTCCATTTCACCTACAATTATTTTATTTCCATCAAATACTGCAACTTCAGCTAACCATTTAGTTTCACTACCAACTTGTTTGTCTCCTTTAATCCACATATCCAATTCAAAATTGGTACATTCCTTGTAATCCACATGACACATTGAATAAGAAAAGAAATCGCCCTGTTTGAGGCCTTCACCAGCATGCCATTCACCAGGATGATCAACTCCCCCAGCTTGTAATTGAGCAAAAGCAGATGGAGCTGCCAATGAACCAAACAATAGTGCAGTAATAGCAGTAATTAGTAATAATGATCCTTTCAAATCTAAAAAAAATTGGCAAAACGGATAGTTAAACGTTATTCAAAAATATAAAAAATGAGAAAAATTAGGAGTAAAATCTAATTCAAATAAGCAAATATAGAGGAAAAAGTACAGAAATTCCAGAAATGTGCGAATGCTCAAAAGTTCACTTGTTTGAAGTAGAATTCAAACTAGACGGAATGACTGTAGTTCCTACTCATAAGAACTGCGGATTTGGATTAGATGAAAAACAAGCAGACAAGTTCCAAAAAGAATTAGTAAAATCATGGGGCTTTGAGGAAGAAGAAGATTAATCAAAAAATAAAAAATTAGTATTGGAATAATCCAATTACATATCTTTAGTTGCTTCTTTACAAACGTCGGTATTACATTTGCAATCAGAACTGCATATACAATGACCTTGCATTGCACAATCACATGAGTAATCTGGATCGCCGCTGTCAGCTTCGCATCCACATGCTTGATCTACCATGGTAAACTAGAGATTTTACTTATTTTAAAAGGTTAGTACATCCAGATAGAACATTACGCACTTGAAAGAATCTCAAGGATTTCATTACAAGATTTTTGCACAAGTTCTGATTGTTGCTGAAGAAGATTTGAATCAGCCTCAACATCAAAAGCAATTTTCAGGATGTGAATAAGGTCCTGTTCACGATTTAAAGTATCCTTGATTTTCACAAAGTTTTCTTTGTTTACATATCCAAGATAAAAATAGCAATCAGAAAGCATTGAGTTTTGTACAAAGAAGTCATGTTTTTGTTGAATTATTTGAGAGTGATTATTTTTTTCTACTAAATCAGAAAAGCCTATTGTAGATTTCAACATTCTTTCAAGTAGTGTAGGGGTGGCTCGTTCAATACCAACAGTCTGAGTTACAATAGAAATATGTTCATTGATTGTATTTTTTTCTAGTTTTCGAAGTTGATCAAGCATATGTGAAGGACTTGAAGGTTGATGATTAATTGACGAAATAGCATTTGCCAGATAATAACTTGCACATTTTTGCCAACAAGGTGCAAAAACATCAGAAGATTCGATAGATTCTTTTGTTTTTTGACAACAAAATTGTGATTCTATCAAACAATTTTTTGCAAAATCAGAGTACAATGATACATGCTTTTCACGAATTTTAGAAAGTAACATTCGTAAATCCCAAGATTCGTCATGGATGATTTGTATTTGGTCATATTGAAGAAGTTTCTCAGAACGAGTTTCTTTCAAGGATGCATGGTGTACGATTACAAAATTTTCTTCATATTGGATAATTTTTGATTCTTCAGATTTATCATCAAAAACAAAAAGATCATAATCACACGAATCAAAAGACAGATCAGAAATCCTACAACCGCCTAATCCAACAGGAAAGGAAGATAATCCATTTTGTGCAATGAATTTTTTGATATCCATGTTATTTGGTAACTGTGATTTTTCTATAAAGGAATCAACTCACAAAGTTTTACAAATTCATGCAAAGTCAAAACATTTCCTTTAAATTGAGATTTGATTTGTTTTTTATCAAGCTCCTATAGTGTAGTCCGGTTAAGCATTTTGGCTTCTCAAGCCAAAGACTCGGGTTCAAATCCCGATGGGAGCATAAAGTTTCTAAATTGTTTCTTTAAATAACAAAATTCTCAAAAGAGATTATTGGGTCTTAGAGATATTGAGCTAAAAGAAGAATATCGTTCAGACAAAGATGATATTGTTTCTGAATTTTTCCTTCCCTGCCTAAGTAATTGTATTGAGTATGATAGATGTGTTGATTTTTTATCTATTCAAACATTATCGACATTTTCTGTAGCATTTGAAAGGTTTGTAGAAGGAAAAGCAAAGCTGAGAATAATTACAGGTCATAGATTTAGAACAGCAGATCTTAATTTATTCACAAAGCTCTTTTCAGAGAAATATACAAAATCATTTGAAGGGAAGCTAATCAAAGATGCTAAAATTCAAAAGCTTCAGAGTATAGTAAATAATGGACAAGTAGAATTAAAAATTGCCATCCCAAATTCAGAAAGAATTGCAGATACATTTTCAGAAAGAATTGGAATTTTTAGAGACGATGAAGATCAAACGGTAGCTTTTACAGGAACATCTAAAGAATCATTTTCAGCTCAAACCAGAGATTTTGAATCCGTAGATGTGTTTACATCATGGAATGACAAATCCAGAGTGGAAAGAAAAGTAAAAGATTTTGAG
>Ga0114933_10002411_pt1 | contig 19495 bp, 20 predicted proteins | sample 4SBtaG_FD_89691 | JGI IMG/M metagenome (GOLD analysis project Ga0114933, IMG submission 89691) | Deep subsurface microbial communities from Kolumbo volcano to uncover new lineages of life (NeLLi) - 4SBTROV12_W25 metaG | ecosystem: Environmental > Aquatic > Marine > Volcanic | place: Kolumbo... | reverse complement strand
TTTGCTAGAAGCTTCAACCTTTATTGAAACCATAGAAAGAAGGCAAGGGTTAAAAGTAGCGTGCATTGAAGAAATTGCCTTTGAACAAGGTTATATTAACAAAGAGCAACTTATAGAATTAGCCCAACCCTTGGCCAAGAATCAATATGGACAGTATCTACTAAAACGTGCAGAGGAAGTAATTTGAAGTTTATCCCTCAATCAATTCCTGATGTAGTACTAATCGAGTCCACTGTACATGGCGATGATCGAGGCTATTTCATGGAAATCTTTAGACAAGACCTGCTTGAAGAAGCATTAGGTTATCAAGTTAATTTCGTTCAAGACAATGAATCAAAATCAACTAAAGGCGTGCTTCGAGGTCTTCATTATCAACTACCACCTTACACACAAGCAAAGTTAGTAAGGGTAATTGAAGGCAGTGTATTGGATATAGCAGTTGATATACGCAAGTCCAGCCCTACCTTTGGTCAACATGTAGCTGTAGAGTTAACAGCACAAAATAAACGCCAGCTATTTGTGCCGCATGGCTTTGCCCATGGATTTGTTGTATTGAGTGAAAGTGCTACTTTTGCTTATAAGGTAGATGATTATTATGCACCAAAACATGATAGGGGCATTGCATTTGATGATAAGGATTTAGCTATTGATTGGCGACTATCACTAGAAGCCCTACAACTCTCAGAGAAAGATAAAACAAATCCAACTTTAGCGAATACTAAAGATCTATTTGAATAGCTTAAAATGATGAGAATACTTGTTACTGGTAAAAATGGCCAATTAGGAAGATCTATACACAAGGTTGCCAACTCTAAAGTTAAAACAAACAATAGCTTAAGCTCCAATAACTTTGTCTTTGTTGGCAGAGAAGAGTTAGACTTAAGCAATAAGAATAATATCAATAGTTATTTTGGTAACAATGATAAGTTTGACATTATTATTAACTGTGCGTCTTATACGGCAGTAGACAAGGCTGAAGAAGAGCCAGGCCTTGCTAATCAGATTAATCACTTAGCGGTTAAACAACTAGCTGAGGTTGCTAAAATGCAACAAGCCAAATTAATACACATCTCTACCGACTATGTTTTTGATGGAGAAAGTGACATTCCTTATGTAGAGACTGACGAAGCCAATCCAATTAACGTTTATGGCAAGACCAAGCTGGCTGGAGAAAAGGCAATTCAAGAGATTATGACAACTGATGCAATAATCATTAGAACCAGTTGGGTGTATTCTGAGTACGGCAAAAACTTTGTTAAAACCATGCTGAGACTTGGAAAAGAAAGGGGTGAACTAAATGTAGTGGATGACCAAATAGGGTCGCCTACTTATGCGACTGATTTGGCAAATGCAATATTAGACATTGTGCAAAATGTAAAACTTAAAGAGCCAAGCCAAACAACACAAATTTATCATTATTCAAATGAGGGCGAGATAAGTTGGTATGAGTTTGCTGAAGAAATTTTTAAAATAGCAAAGATAGATTGTAAGGCTAATCCTATAACAACACAACAATATCCAACGCCTGCTAAAAGGCCGAGAAACACCTTAATGAATAAAGAAAATATAAGAAAGGTATTTAATATTAAATACAACTCTTGGAAAAATTCGTTGTTGGCTTGCACCAAGATTATTTTAGTAAAAATATGAATAAATTCAAGATTCAAACCCAAGAAGGTAAGAAGTTCTTTTCAACTGAAGGGAAAACAGTATTAGACTGCGCTTTATCTAATGGGATTGTTTTTGAACATAGTTGTAAAAGTGGGCAATGTGGCATTTGTAAAACGACTTTATTGAAAGGCGAAATAATTGAGATTCAGGAGCAGTTGGCACTGAATAAGGAAGATGCGAATAATCAATTTTTAACATGTTGTTGTAAAGCTGCATCTGACATTCTAATTGATGCGACTGATCTTAGTGTTATGCATGGGATTAAAGTAAAGATCTTACCAGCTAGAATTGATAGTTTAGAATTGTTTTCTGAAGATATTATACAAGTAACATTAAGACTTCCACCCACATCGAATTTATTTTTTTTGGAGGGGCAGTTTATCGATATTATAGGTCAAAATTCTATAAGAAGGAGTTATTCAATAGCTAGCACTTCTTTGAATGAAGAAATAACACTTTTAATAAAAAAGGTTGAACATGGCGAGTTTAGTGATTATTGGTTTAATGAAGCAGTTGCAAATGATTTGTTAAGAATTGAGGGGCCTAAAGGGACTTTTTTTCTGCGTGACAGAAACAAACCCTTGGTTTTTTTAGCAACAGGTACAGGCATTGCGCCAATTATTTCAATATTAGATGGGCTGGATTCAAATCCAGATTTTAATCAAACTGAAAATATAAGTTTGTTTTGGGGTAATAGGGTGCAGCAAGATTTTGTTTGGAGGCCGAATTTTAAAAAAATTAATGTGGATTTCTATCCAATTATTTCCAGAAAAGATGATAATTGGAGTGGAGAGATTGGCTATGTACAGGACGTTGCATTGAGAATTTCCGATAATATTCACAAAATTAATGTCTATGCTTGTGGTGCAAGTGAGATGATCAACTCAGCTAAAGCTAGTTTTGTTAGAGCAGGGTTAAGAGAGAAAGATTTTTATTCAGATGCTTTTGTACAAAGTTATTAGAAATTATAAGGAGTAAATAATGAAAGCGGTAATATTAGCAGGCGGCCTGGGTACGCGCCTTAGCGAAGAAACTGGTTCAAAGCCAAAGCCAATGGTAGAGATAGGTGGTAAGCCTATCTTGTGGCACATTATGAAAATGTATTCTAATCACGGGATAAATGATTTTGTAATCTGTTGTGGCTACAAAGGCTATATTATTAAAGAATATTTTAGAAATTATTTTCTGCATCAATCTGATGTAACGTTGTGCATGGCAGACAATACTATAAACGTACATGAAAAACGCGCTGAACCATGGAATATAACTTTAGTTGATACAGGTGAAAATTCAATGACTGGGGGTAGATTGGCTAGAGTTGCTGAATACATAAAAGATGAAGAGAATTTTTGCTTCACATATGGTGATGGCGTATCAGATGTCAATATCTCAGAACTGATTTTATTTCATAAAAAACATGGTAAAGATGCAACGCTTACTGCCACATACCCTCCAGGCAGGTTTGGCGCACTAGATATTGAAGATAATCAAATAATGCGATTTACAGAAAAACCCAAAGGCGACGGAGCTTTAATTAATGGCGGTTTCTTTGTTCTTTCTCCTAATGTTTTGAAACGAATTTCGGGTGATAATTGCGTTTGGGAGCAAGAACCATTAAAAAGTTTAGCGAAAGACGGAAGTCTTATGGCATATAAACATGAAGGTTTCTGGCAACCTATGGATACGTTGCGAGATAAAATACATTTACAAAGCCTTTGGGACGAAGGCAGGGCGCCATGGAAAACTTGGTAATTGATAATGATTGACCAAGAGTTTTGGCAAGGAAAGCGCGTTTTCTTAACCGGCCACACTGGTTTTAAGGGAAGTTGGCTTTCATTATGGTTAGTTTCATTAGGTGTTAACGTAAAAGGATACGCTCTCAACCCGCCAACATCGCCCTCGTTATTTAATGAGGCAAAAATTGATTCGATAATTGACTCACAAATAGGCGATATTAGAGATCAAGATTCACTTCACGAGAGTATGACAGTATTTAATCCTGATATTTTGATCCATATGGCAGCACAACCTCTAGTGAGATATTCTTATGTCGAACCAATTGAAACTTATGAAGTTAATGTTATTGGGACTGCTAAGGTGTTAGAAGCGGCGAGAAGCTGCCCTAATTTAAAGGCCATTGTAAATATTACAACAGATAAGTGCTATGAAAATGATGAGAGATCTGAAGGTTACAGGGAAGATGACCCTATGGGTGGTTATGATCCTTATAGTAGCAGTAAAGGCTGTGCAGAATTAGTCGCTTCATCTTATAGACGATCTTTTTTACAAGATCAAGGCATGGGCCTTGCTTCAGTAAGGGCGGGAAATGTGATTGGTGGCGGTGATTGGGCTGATGATAGATTGATTCCAGATATCTTGAGATCTTTTGAAAAGAAAGAGTCTGTTGTGGTTCGTAATCCAAAAGCTACACGGCCTTGGCAGCACGTTCTAGAACCGTTGTCAGGCTACCTTATTTTGGCGCAGAAACTATACTGGGATCAGGAGAAATATGCCGGAGGTTGGAATTTTGGTCCAAATGACAATGATGCTAAGCCTGTGGATTGGATTTTAGATAAAATGATTTCAAAATGGCCTAATTCCAGTTGGGAACTCGATGCTTCTTCTAGTCCCCATGAGGCAGATTTTTTAAAATTAAATATTTCAAAGGCTAAATCACAACTTGACTGGCAGCCAGTATGGGAATTAAGTCGTACACTAGATAAAATTATAGCCTGGCATAGGTCATGGTTAAGCCAAGAAGATATGCAAACTGTAAGCCTTGCAGAAATTGAAGAGTATATGAAGGATATGAATAATGAACACAACTGAATCACTAAGAAAAGATATTGCAAATTTAGTAAAACAATATGCTGATCTACAATATGTTGAGCAAGATTTTGAACCAGGAAAAGATATTGTCCCACCGTCAGGAAAGGTAATTGGCGCAACAGAGCTACAGTATATGGTTGATGCATCTTTAGATGGCTGGCTAACTACTGGGCGATTTAACGAGCAGTTCGAAAAAGAGTTGGCAGATTTTATTGGAGTTAAAAATTTGATTACGGTTAATTCAGGTTCATCTGCTAATTTAGTCGCTTTTGCAACATTAACTTCACCAAAATTAGGCGATAGGGCTATTAAAAAAGGTGACGAAGTAATAGGGGTCGCGGCAGGGTTTCCTACCACGGTTAATCCGGTTGTACAATTTGGCGCTATTCCGGTATTTGTCGATGTTGATCTAAAAACTCATAATATCAATGCTGATTTAATTGAAGCTGCAATTACGCCAAAAACTAAGGCAATTATGCTTGCTCACACCCTAGGAAATCCGTACAACCTTGAAAAAGTAAGGGAGTTGTGTGATAAACATAACCTTTGGTTAGTTGAAGATTGTTGCGATGCATTGGGTGCAGAGTATGATGGGCAGCACGTAGGTACATTTGGCGACATTGCTACTTGTAGTTTTTATCCTGCACATCACATCACAATGGGCGAGGGTGGCGCAGTTTTTTCTAATAATTCAGAGTTAATGAATATAGCTGAATCGTTTAGAGACTGGGGTAGAGATTGTTATTGTAAACCAGGCTGTGATGATACTTGTGGAAAAAGGTTTGACCAGCAATTAGGCAGTTTGCCACAAGGGTATGATCATAAGTACACATATTCACATCTTGGCTACAATCTTAAGATTAGCGATATGCAGGCAGCATGTGGCTTAGCTCAATTAAAGCGCTTGCCAGAATTTATTGAAAAACGTAATTCTAACTTTTCATATTTAAGCGAAAGATTATCAACACTTTCTGATTATATTGAGCTTACAGTACCTACTGAAAATTCAACACCTTCGTGGTTTGGATTCCCGATCACAGTAAAGGTTGATTCTGGAGTGAATAGAGTGGACTTAATCAAGTATCTAGATCAAAACAAAATCGGTACGCGTTTATTATTTTCTGGAAATTTAACAAGACAGCCTTATTTTGAAGATATTAAGTATCGTATTGTTGGCGAGTTAGTTAATACTGACATAACCATGAATCAAACATTATGGCTAGGTATTTATCCGGGCATAGGGAAGGATCAATTGGATTTTGTAGCTGAGAAAATGGAAGAGTTTTTTGGTGTCAATTTCTAAGAAAAGCTTAATATTACTTACAGGTGCAACTGGTTTTCTAGGTAGTCATATTTTAGATAAACTAGTGGAAAATGGTTATAACGTAGCTATTTTGAAAAGAAGTTGGTCTGACACATGGAGAATTAATTATCTACTTGATCAAATCAAGATCTTTAACCTTGATTTAACAAGTCTAGAAGAAATTTTTCAATCTATTAAACCTGAATATGTGATTCATTTAGCTACTTTGTATAGCAAGTTTGATAGCGATGCAGATATAGATAATATGCATAAGTCAAATGTTTATTTTCCAGCTGATCTATTGGAAATTGGTGTGAAGCACGGACTAAAGGGATTTATTAATACAGGAACATTTTTTGAATATGACTGCACCCAACAGCCAATCAATGAAAATAACCCTATCAAACCATTTAATTTGTATGCCCAAACTAAATTAGATTTTGAATTAATTCTTAAATCATATTCAGAAAAAATTAATATTAGCACCTTTAGGATATTTTCTCCATATGGAGAAAGAGACAATAATAAGTTAATACCAATGTTGATTCAGAAGGCTTTGTCCAAACAGACCATTCAACTATCCGATGGCATGCAAAAATTAGATTTTATTTATGCATTAGATGTTGCTGGTGTTTATATAGAAGCGCTTAAAGTTATGCTCCTTAAAGAGAATCTAGGGTCTTATAATGTATACAATTTAGGTAGTGGCACTCCAACAAGTGTGCGAGAGGTTGTTTCCGTTGTTGAGCAGAACCTTGGCGAACATATTGATGTTGTCTGGGGCGACCCCTCAACTGTTGATATTCCAATTGCATATGCTGACCTTTCTAAGATTAAAAAAGAATTATCTTGGATTCCAAGTTATTCAATTCATCAAGGGATAGCAAATACAATTGAATATTATCGGAATAAGGACATTTGATGAATTTTATAAATACTAAGCTTGATGGAGTGTTCGAAATTGAAAATAGTAAATTTGAGGATCAGAGAGGCTCGTTTGTTAAGATCTTTAACAAGGAGATTTTTTCTGAAAATGGATTGAATTATGATTTTAAAGAGAGCTTCTATTCGGTTTCAAAACAAAATGTATTGAGAGGTATGCATTTTCAGCTACCGCCCCATGATCATGCAAAGTTAGTTTATGTAGTCGATGGCGATGTTCTTGATGTGGTGTTAGACATCCGGAAGGGGTCTCCGACGTATGGCAGCTATTTTTCAACAAGATTGTCTTCTAAAAATGCCAAGTCTTTATATATAGATAAAGGTTTTGCACATGGTTTTTTAACATTGTCCACGTCTGCAACAGTTGTGTATTTAACCTCTACTGGTCATGCTCCAAAATATGACGCTGGAGTTCGCTGGGATAGCTTTGGATTTGATTGGAATGGGATTCAAAACCCGGTGACCTCCATAAGAGACTCTAGTTTCGACGCGTTAAAAGATGTTTAATAAATGAAACACATTCCCAATGTCACTTTGGTTTCAGTTGCGACAACAGAAGTTGAGGCAACATCTAAGGCATTAGAGTACAGCGTCAATTCTTTACGATTTGATAGAGTTTTGCTCATTTCCCATTTTGACCCAGCACCAGATTCTAATACATACGAACATATTCAGATTGAGCCATTCAAAAGTGTTGCTGATTGGGGGAGGTTTGTCATCTTTGATCTTTATAAGTTTATTGATACAGACTTTATAATTCTGATTCATGCAGATGGCTTTATAGTTAACCCTGAGAAGTGGGAAAGTAATTTCCTTGAGTACGACTATATAGGTGCCCCTTGGCCACTTCCAAAAGATAATTTTTCATTTAGGGATTATTATGGAAATATTATCCGTGTAGGTAATAGTGTTTCTTTGAGAAGTAAGCGTTTGCTAGAGTTACCATCAGATTTAGATTTAGATTGGGAAACAGTAGACCATGGATTTTTCCATGAAGATGGTTTTTTGGCTGTTCAAAATCGCCATATTTTGAAAAAACATGGCATAAAATATGCGCCCTTATCTGTGGCAGTGCATTTTTCTAAAGAAAGAGCCATCCCTGAAAATAAAGGAGTGCAATCATTTTTATTTCATCAATGGAGCGGGGAGAATAGTAAATACCCGTGTTTTGGCGGAAAGAAAACTTTTCTTTATAAAGTTATTAGATATTTAAAAAAATTAGGAAAAAAGCATGATTAAAATTATTGATTCTTTCTTGTTTTTTCAGGAGTCGGACTTACTTGAAATTAGATTAAATTACCTTGACCCTTATGTTGATGAATTTGTAATTGTAGAAGCATGCCAAACTTTCACAGGAAAAGAAAAAGAATACGTTTTTGAGCAGAATAAAGAACGTTTTAAACAATTCTTACCAAAAATTAAATATTATAAAATTGAGGATTTTCATAATGACTATAAATCTGTTGTTAAATATTTGTCGGCATTTAAGGATGAAAGTTATAAAAAGGTACTGTCACTCCTTGAAAATCATTCGCATTACCCAAAATCTCAGATTCACTGGGTATTAGATACTTATCACAGAGAGTGTTTGCATCTTATTTTAGATCGAGTTGCTAGTGATGATGATATTGTGTTTATTTCTGATTTAGATGAAATTCCATCTAAAGAAACTTTTAATCAGGAAAACTTAGAAAAGTACTTAATATCACCAGTGGTTTTTCAACAAAAAGAATTTAGGTATTTTCTTAACTATTATAAAGATTCTGATTGGTTTGGAACTATTGCTGCCAAATATTCATTAATCCGCAATTATTCATTTAATACCCTTAGGATGGACTCTAAAGAAATACGTAGCTTAGTAAATAAAGACAGTCTTAAAAATGCAGGCTTCCATTTTACTTCGTGTGGTGGTATTGAAATGGTTAAGGCTAAGATAGAAAGTTGGGGGCATCAGGAATTTAACAATAATTTAGTTCTAAAAAATTTAGAGGAAAATGTTCGGACTGGGCAAGATATTTTTATGCGTGACGATGGCACCAATCTTAAGAAAGTTGATTTGAATGATAGGTCGATTTTTGATGAAAGGTTGTCTAACATCATGTCTAAATACTCAGAGCTGATTTCTGAAGGGGATATCTCAGAGAGGCAATCCTCATTAGTAAAATTGGTATTTCTGAAAGCGTATAGTACGTTATATAAAATTAAACACAAACTGAAGAGGTAGATCTTAATAAAGGAGTAATTATGAAAAGGGTCAAGATAACCCTCTAAAGTTATCTTGGCCCAAATTTTATTAGTAAAAGTAATGCGGCTTATATTATCTACAACACAATTCACAAGCCAGGTAATAAGGAGTTGTTAGTAAAATTGATAAATAAAGCTAATGGATTCTCAATTTATACAAAAATTAATAATCCTTGGTTTCGTATTCTTTATATCTTTATGTCAAAAAAACAGCCGTGTTTGAATTATATTGAGGGCTTTGATGGTAATAATTTTGTTTCAGAATTTTATTCTTTGAAGAGAGTTTTGGTAAGATTTCTAAAATCTTTAAGGTATCGTATACTAAAAGTATTTTAAGGTGATAAAAAAGCAAAAAAGTGTCATTGTTCATTTATATTCACCCTGAGCTCTTATGAGGATATGTCTGAGTTAGGTGTCACTAACTGACAAAATTACAATATAAATTTAATTTAGGTTTTTACCAAAATATGGAATCAGAAAATAATTTTTGGATAATAAGCAACTATAATCAAGATCCTTCAGATGTGATTCATGAATTAAAAGGGCGGTTCTTGATTTTTAATCAGGGCAAAACAAGCTTTATTCCTGAGAAATATCAGAACGATGAACTTTATAGAGAGAGCTTTCATAGTGGTCATAATATTAGCGACTATTTAAAATATATTATTGATAATTATCATAATTTACCAAATTCTCTGGGTTTTATTAAAGGCAATTTGTTTCCAAGGCATATTAGTAAAGAGGTCTTTTTAAAACGAAAGAATTTAAATGGATTCACCCCTCTTTATTCAGATGTTGAAACATTTTCACCGAACTATATTCGATTACTGAAGGCAGATTTTATGCTTATGGCTCAGCAAGTAGCACCTGGATATTACTTAGAAAGGACCAGTAATTGGTATTGTAAGAAAAAAAATAAAGGAGAATACTTTCCCAAGTTGGAAGATTTTTTTCATCATTTTTTTAATAGGCCGTTACCAAGATACATTACTTTTGTACCAGGCGCTTGCATGATTGTCCCAAAGCATAAAATCATTAGGTGGCCCCTCAGCATGTATCAAGAGATGTATAAAGCGGTTACGTATAGTTTTTTTCCAGTTGAAGCGTACCATGCTGAAAGATGCATGCTGTACTTATTTGATTTCCCAAGTGAATAAATATTTTGAAAGATAGGAATCTTACTGTCAATATAACAAGCTTGGGTGCTTTGCAAGTCTCAAATTTTGTTATTACCTTGATAACCTTACCTTACCTAACAAGGGTGTTGGGGGTAAGTGCATGGGGCGAGATAGTTTTTACTCAATTGGTAATCAATTATTGTATCTGGTTTGTAAATTGGGGCTTTTATCATGGGGCCACAAGAAGGGTCTCTGCCACTCGTAAAGATAGCGCATATTTGAATATGATATTTTCTACAGTATGGAGTGCACAATGGCTTCTAACTGGCTTGATTTTGGCTATCATTTTGTTTGCTATATATATATTTTCATCAGAAATCACCAGTCCCGAATTATATATCGCTGCTTCGGGGTTATTAATCGGAAATTTATTCATGCCATTGTGGTTCTTAAATGGCATGGAGTTCATAAAAGAGTCTGCAATCATTCAGCTGCTTACGAAGCTTACGGCATTACCATTTATTTTGTTATTGGTTGACAATTCTGAAGATGCAGTGATATATTTATGGATTGAGACTATTGCTTCAATTACCGTCGGTATTATTTCTCTATTTTGGGTGCGCCGTACTTTTGATATTTCTTTTTCATTTCCTGCATTGATTCAAATAAGGGCAACAATTAAAGAAGATTTTCAGTTGTTCTTGAACACATTTTGGGCTAGCTTGAATACAACACTGATACCGGCAGCACTTGGTATATTTGGGGGGGATGCCGCATTAGGGCTCTACAATATTGCAGACAGGGCTAAAGGTGCTGCTATTACAATATTGCATCCAATTTCTCATGCATTATTTCCCAGAATGTGCTATCTGTTTTCTACAGATAGCGCTGAAACCAAGAAAATTCTAAATTTATCTGCCCGAGTTTTGTTTAGTTTGTCATTTATAATGAGTATGATTCTATATATATTTGCAGAAGAAATTATAATGGTCTTAGGTGGTGCAGAGTTTATGGGTAGTATTCTAGTTTTGGAAATTTTAGCCTTTAGTGCATTATTGACAACTATTTCAAGTTTCATTGTTAATCAAATTTTAATTCCTTCGAATGCATATTATGGCTACACAGTGGCAGTTTTTAGTAGTTTAGTTTTTAGTGCGTTAATGATTGTTCCTATGGTTTCTGAGTTTGGTGCAAGTGGCGCATCTATCACGACATTATTAACAGAGTTACTAGCTGTAACAATATTGGTATTTTTTGTGAAAAGGCATGATTTTTTTAAAGTATAGGGCGTTTATAAGTAGATGATAAAGACAAATTTTCTTGATGGGCAGGGGCTGGGAAACCAGCTATGGGTTTATGCAACTGTTAGAAGTCTTGCAAAAAAACTGGGTATGCCCTATTCTATTGAAGGAATAAATTCTTTTAAAGGAGATTCGTTTTTAGAGATTAGCTTGTCTGATTCTATTGATAAAGATTTTGATCGCTCTTATATATTTAAAGAACAACAGTTTTTCGATCAAGAGCTCCAATACTTTGCTACAGATTATGATGCTAGGGTTGAAAAACTTCAAGAAAACACCTGGATTGAAGGGTATTTCCAAAGTGAAAAATATTTATATGAGTTTAATGACTCACTTTCAGATTGGATTCCTTTGTCAGATGCAATGAAAGAATACTCCCAACAATTTTCTGAGACTTGTATTCTTAACATAAGGGGTGGAGAGTACAAAAGGCATAAAAGTCTTATTCTTCCTAAATCTTACTGGGAAGATGGAATGCTAAATATCCAAAAGAAAACTAGCTTAGACAAGTTTTTAATAGTTACCGATGATCCGAGTTATGCTAAAGCTTTATTTCCAAATATACCTATTTTAAATGGTGGTGTGGCCGAATGCTATGCTGCATTATATGGCGCCAATAGTCTTGTTGTTTCAAACTCCAGTTTTTCATATTTTCCAATAAAAACCAGAAAGGATTCTCCTTTCGTGATTGCCCCATATCAATGGTCAAGATTTGGAAATCAGTACAATAGATGGGCGGCCCCTGCAAATCTTTATAAAGAATGGTCTTGGCAAGATATTAATGGCAATATTGTTAATTATGAAGAATGTGAATTCAACCGCATGCAGACGCTCAATTATTATGAATCTGAATATAACGTTCTTACAAAATCTTCTGCTGTTGGACTGAAAAATAAATTTAAACATGTCTCAGTCCAATTAAAAAGGCCAATTAAGCTAATCTTAAGCATGTTACTACCTAAACATTTTGGAAAATAACATAGAATTGGGCCACATATGAAAAATATTAATAAAGGACATATTTTCGGCATTCTATTGGCTAGTGATGGTTTTTCTTAATAGGATAGTGCATTTATTTGCAGGCACAAGAACCAGTTACCCTATTTATCTAGGCCTGGTTATTTATCTTATATGTAGTATATTTTTCTCGCATAATAGTCTTCCTGACTATGTCTCTTACAAGGTTATGTATAACATGAGAACTGGTGATTTTGAGTCATTTGCAAATGGACCATTTTTTGTTTATTTGATAAAGACTGCCAATGGTTTTGGTTTTACATATGAACAATTTAGGCTACTGGTAAGATTTGTATCTGTAACATTATTGATTACCTCTATTGCTATAGTTGACAGGAAAAAATACAAGACTCTGTCATTAGATAAATCAATATTAAACAAAGTATTTTGGCTTGTTATTGTTTTCTCGGTTTTGGTTTTTTCTTTTGAATTTTATAGTATTCGCATAAGGGGAGGAGTGTCTATAAGTCTTTTTACAATTTCTTTTTCTTTATGGTATTCATCCTATGTAAGTAAATCTATAATATATAGACTAGTAATTAATATCGTTTCTATATTGTTATTAATTTTATCATTTAACACGCATTTTTCAACAGCTACCACGCTGTTTGTGTTCTTAGCGATTCCACTTATTTTTATTCAATTTGGAAGGTTGCTTCTGTCTAGTTTAGACAGCGAAAAGACGATTAAAACAATGCTTGCTGCAAGTTATTTGCTCGGTATTGTGTCTTTAGTTTTTATCCACTATGCTGCCCTCAGTAGGGGAGATCAGTTATACTCCTCTATTAATTTTTACAGAATGTTAAGTTTGTCATTTTTCCCAATATTGATCGCAACTACTGCTTATTATAACCTTGTGAAAAAAATAGCAATAAACGTGTCATTTTTAAATTTTAATTCTGATGCTAGAATAAAACATCATTCTTCAGAATTGCTAGTGTGTTATTTTTCCATTATGTATATAGGATTTGCGTTGGCATTATTTACACTGTACGTTATAGGCTTTATAACAATTGAAGGTGAGGCACTGGTGAGAATATACACACTTTCTTCAGTTGTAAGTTTAATGGCAATCGCAATCTCAAGGTCAAAATACCTATCTTTGTGGATTTTTTTGATATTTGTTAATTCTGTGTTTTTTGTTAGAACGATATTTTTTTAATATTTACTTTGGTTAAATGAAACACAAATCACAGATTTTATTCAGTATATTGATACCATCGTTTAATTACAATGAAGGTATTAGGCGTATTTTGACACTATTGTCAAATCATGACCCAGAAATTCAAAATTTTTTTGAGGTTGTAATTTTTGATAATTCTAGAAATGATTCACTTTCTACTAAAATAGAAGATTTTTACTCTAGAATTAAAAATTTAAAATATTGTTACAACAATCCCGCTAATTGTGCATGTGATAATTGGAATGCATTAATTAATTCCACTGATGTCGATCACTTTATCCTTATGCATCATGACGAGTTTCCCTTTAATCGAAATTTTGTTTTGGATATTATTGATATTTTAAAAAAAAGACCCAAGTTGGATATTGTTTTATTAGATTGTATTCTTTTGAACAAAAAAAAGAGGTATTTGGTTAGACATGTCCCAGTATTTTTTCGAAATTTTTTTATTAGAAAATTCCCATCGTATGTACTGACAAGGAATTTTATAGGGCCTACAGGGTCGGTTATAATAAAAAGAACCATGTTTGATGGTTTTGATTGTAGGCTTAAGTGGCTAATAGATGTTGATGCTTATTATCGTATTCTTTTAAACGCAAGGAGTATATTTTTTGCGAAACATGTAAAGATTGTGTCTTATACTGACAGGTTGGATTCTATAACTTCTTCTATGTCAGGCAATATTGAAAAAATTAATACAAAAGAAAGAGCGATCTTATCAACAAAATACAAAACATTGATTTTATTGCGCAATACAGCCTTAATTAAATTTATCGAGCCAATATTATGGTTTATTTTCAGAGTAGTAACCAAAGGATTGTTAATTTTTGTCAATAGGGTTGGGGTGTATCCGGTGACCTACAAAGAGGCGAAAAAAATAATTAAAAATACTAAGTAATTCACTATGTTTATTAATGACCACTGTATAGTTGTAAGACTAGCTGGAGGACTGGGAAATCAATTTTTTCAGTTTGGTGCAGCATTGAGAATGTTGCATGATAATAATTACAAATGTATTATTTTGGATAAAAGCGCCTTGTCAAATTACAAAGTTAATAGGAGCTTAGAATTGGAGAAGTTTATTGATTTTGAAAAGTGCATTGTTCCTGTTTATATAGAAAGCAAGTTTTTATGCAAATTTAGAATACCTAGATTTGCATCATTTAACTTTTTACAAAATCCATTTGTTGGGGATAGAAATTACAAGTGCGCTTTAAACGCACCTGCTAGCTCATCTAGAGTTCTTGATGGTTATTTTCAAACACAATTAGAGCAAAATGATTTCGATATAATGTCAAGTGAAATAAATAAATTACTGGTAAAGGGCAACTGCACTCAGGGGCTAGATAATAGAAAAATATGCGTTATTCATATAAGAGGAAAGGATTTTGTTTCTCTTGGTCTTAATTATGCGACAAGTGATGAATATTATAGTGAGTCTATGGACTTTATGTCTGAAAATCTTAATGTAAAAGATTTTGTTGTGGTTACGGATGATGTGAGCTATGCAAAGAATTTATTAAAAAAAACAAAATACAAAGTAAAAGTTCAATCTGGTGAAATGTTAAAAGATTTTATTACTATTTGTCAGTATTCAAACAGGATACTATCTTCAAGTACATTTGCACTTTGGGCTAGTACAATTGGTAATAACAGGGTAAATTCTTTAGTTATTACGCCACCTTCATTAATTGATAAAGGTGGCAGAAGTTTCTTTCTGCCTAATGAAGTGTAGCACATGTTTTCTGTTTTAATAACAGTTTACTATACTGAGAATCCTGATTATTTAGATAGAGCTTTGAAAAGCATTTGGGATGATCAAACCCTTAAGCCAAATCAAATTGTCTTGGTTAAAGACGGGCATCTTACTAAGGGCTTGGATATGGTTATAAATAAGTGGAAGAATAATATTTCTGATACATTAGATATACTACCCTTGAAAAAAAATATAGGCCTTGGTGGTGCATTGTCAAAAGGGATTAATATTTGTAGGTTTGATTTGATTGCTAGAATGGATACCGATGATATATCTACGCCTGACAGATTTGCCAAACAAGTTGATTTTCTAAATAAAAATCTGCATGTTGACATTTTTGGATCAGACGTGTCTGAATTTTCCTTAGATGAGAATATTTTAGATGGTTTTAGGCGTGTGCCAAAAACACACGATAGAATTATAAAAATATCTAGAAAGCGAAACCCTTTTAACCACCCAAGTGTTATGTATAGAAAAAAATCTGTATTAAAGGCCGGTGGCCCATTAAACTTAACTGGATTTGATGACTACTATTTATGGGTTAGAATGATCAATAAAGGCGCAAAATGTGCAAATACTTCAGATATTTTATTAAAAATGAGGGCCGGCTCAGGGCAGATGTTGCGTAGAGGTGGTGTAAAATATGCCTTTTATGAGTTAAAGTTTCAAAGAATACTGCTCAATATGAAATACATAAGTATTGTTGAATTTTTCTTAAATCTAATGATTCGTACACCTATAAGAATACTACCTCCTGTAATTAGAGTATATGTATATAAATTTATGAGATCAAAATCATGATAGTAGGAAATGGCTTAATTGCGAAGTCTTTCTTAAATTCTCAATATTTGTTCAATAATGAAATAATATTTGCCTCTGGAGTTTCTAATTCGTTACAGACTAGTAATGTAGAGTTTAAAAGGGAGGTTGATTTATTATTATCGTATAAAAACAATAATAAAAAATTTGTATATTTTAGTACAAGCTCCATATTTGACAACAATAGAAAAAGTGACCCGTATGTTGTTCACAAAATTAATATAGAAAATATTATCAAAGATAACTTTTCTAATTATCTTATTTATCGACTACCAATAGTTGTTGGAAGGTCTATCAATTCAAATACACTTGCTAACTACCTATATCATAAAATAAAAAATAACTATAACTTTGAAATACATTCAAATTCATGTAGATATTTGATCGATATTTGTGATGTTACCAAATATGTTTATAACACTATCGATAACAATAGGGTTGAAATCAATCTAAATTTCGATAACAAGATTAGTATTGAGGGTATCGTGAAAATTTTTGAGAAAATTTTAAATAAGAATGCCCAATATATAAAAATAAATAAAGGCGACTGCTATGATATTGATAATAGCTTATTTAAAGATCTTGTAAATCATAATATTGAGATCGAAGAGTGCAACTCTTACAATGAAAAACTTTTGGAGAAGTATTTTGGATATTAATAACACTTACTTTATGTATATTGCGTTGTTAGTATTTTCTATATCGTTTGTTTTATCTTTAATCATAGTGAATATTCCAAGTAAGTACACATCTAGTGAAGGCGACCTTATAGGAGTTCAGAAATTTCATGATAGTTTAACCCCTAGAATTGGAGGTGTTGCTGTTTTTGCAAGCTTTTTCTCTGGATTGTATTTTTTGCCTATTAGTCTAAATATGTATTTATCAATATTGGCAGCATCCTTGCCTATATTTATTGCAGGCCTTGTGGAAGATATAAGTGCTAAAGTAACGCCATTTGTAAGAATGATTGCAATATCGGTAACTATTGTTCTTACTTATAAATTGCTTGATATTAAGATTGATCACTTAGAGATTGAGTTTGTTGATGGCCTTCTATTGAAATATCCATTTTTAGTTTTTTTCCTTACTTTATTGGCAGGGGTGGGGCTGGTTAATTCCATTAATATTATTGATGGATACAATGGCCTGATGTTAGGGTTTATCATATTGGCCTTACTTGCAGAAATATATGTAGCATACGCTGTTGGAGATTTTTTAGTTTTTCAAATTGGAGTAGTGTTTATTTCTTCATTGCTTGGATTATTTGTATTTAATTTCCCCTTTGGAAAGATTTTTTCTGGTGATTCCGGGGCCTATTTTATTGGATTTATTAGTGCTTTAATTGGTTTAATTTTAAGCAATCGCAATAGCAGTGTAAGCTACTGGTTTGTAATGTTGTTATTTATATACCCATTGTTTGAAACTGTATTTAGCATTTATCGAAAAAAAATTGTAAGGGGAACAAGTGTTAGTGAGCCAGATGGTTTTCATTTGCATATGATGGTATTCAAACGCATTGTAAAGTGCAAGTACTTTGATAGTAAAATTATGTGCAATAGTGCAACTTCACCACTTTTATGGTTGTTATCGTTATTTGGAATAATTCCAGCCGTTGTATGGTATAACGAGCCATATATACTTATTATATTTTCAGTTCTATTTATGTTATTGTATGGGGTAATATATCGTCGAATCGTTTTGTTTAGGTTTAAATAAAAGATGTTTTAAATGTCCACTTAACTTGAAAACATGCTTACTAAACAGTGTTTAATTAATGATTGCTTTTATTAAAGAACAGGATTCTAAATTCATATTTCTAGCACTTATGCTAGCATTTTTACCCAACTTTGAAGTACCGAAGAATGTTTTTGTAGTTTTTTTGTTATTTCTTGGCTTTTATTATGGATTATTGCTGACATTGTTGTGGGAATAAATGCAGTTTTGATGCATGATCAGCCGGCAAACGGATCAAGGGATATTATAAAATTTGTTTTGATTGGTTGGGTAATCTCTAGATCTGAATTTACTGTTAGACAAATGATTTATTTATGCATTGTGGCTATTTTGTTTTCTATTATTTCACTATCGTATATTTATATTAATTGTAATGGCAGGGCTTGCATATCACTCAACTCGGTAGGGCGCGTCAACCACACTGCAATATACTTGTTAATTATTTATGTAATATCTTTGTCACTACTTATTTTTAACTTTAATAACATTGGCAATATACTTCGTTCTTTCTTATTATTTATTCAAAATTGACCCAATACTAGGCACTGGAATGTCTAACTTTCCAAACTTTAGTCATAAAGATATAAAAGATATTGTTATTAAAGATGTGGGTAAATATGACCAAAATAAATTTAAACCGTTTGCCCATCCTCATAATGTTTATTTTGCTTATTTAACTGGAGGCGGTATTTTACTATTTTCAATTTTTATTTGGTTTTGGCTGCAAGTGGTCAATATTATTTATCGACTTAATAAGGCGCCTGAAGATAAATGGTTGATATTTAATGGCTCTAGAGTTGTCCTGATAGTTTTAGCTGTTGGCTTGATAAATCGCTTGCTCATAAACATGGCTTAATAGCCATGTTTGTATTTGGCATGCTTATTTCTATGGACAGAAAAACTTCAAAAAATAAACATTGTTGTGAGCTATAAAAAAAAGAGGAGATGCATTGAAATGCATGTCAATAATATATCCAGATAGATTCTGAATTATAAAACAGTAAGAGTTATGCAGTTTTTTGATAAAGCAAGTAGTAATATTCTCCTTTACTATGTACTTTTTTCTGGTTATTCTGAAATATTTAATACTTTTGGGTTATAATTTCCAACTCAAAATTAAACTTACTACTAAGATTTACTCACAAAGAATATGAGCATTGTGAATCTTTTTCTGCCAATCTGCACACTACAAATTAAGGTTTGTAGTGCGGTAGCTGTTGCATAGAATTAATCAATTAAAAAAACTTGAATATTTTTCCTAAAATAACACCAGTTATCCTTTCAGGTGGGTCAGGCACACGCCTTTGGCCATTATCTCGTAAAGAATACCCTAAGCAGTATTTGCCTTTGGTGGGCGATAACACCATGCTTCAAGAAACTATTCTGCGTCTAAGTGGGTTAAACAACCTTTTAGATCCAATCATTGTTTGTAATGCAGATCACCGTTTTTTAGTGGCCGAGCAATGCCAACAAATTAATATTAAAAATCCAACAATATTACTCGAGCCTATCGGAAGAAACACTGCACCGGCGATTGCTGCTGCAGCACTACAATCACTCAAAGTATTAGATGATGCA
>Ga0114933_10002410_pt1 | contig 19498 bp, 27 predicted proteins | sample 4SBtaG_FD_89691 | JGI IMG/M metagenome (GOLD analysis project Ga0114933, IMG submission 89691) | Deep subsurface microbial communities from Kolumbo volcano to uncover new lineages of life (NeLLi) - 4SBTROV12_W25 metaG | ecosystem: Environmental > Aquatic > Marine > Volcanic | place: Kolumbo... | reverse complement strand
TCTGTATCTGAGATACATAATGCTTGATGTTCAATTTTGTTATTAAACCAAAAGAAAGTCCCTGGTTCTATAACGTGCATTTCGTCACCAACTGTATATTCATACGTTCCGGAAAGCGACAGGTGATAACGATCCCTCGTTTTATAATACTCACCCCAGTCAATATGCTTACCGACTGAACCTCCTGGTTGTAACTTAAAAAATGCTGCTCGAGAATGCCTATGGCATTTATGAGATTTCAACCATCTTCTTATTTCAGTGTACTTGTAATACATAGGAGTGTTTTGTTGCCCCTGAGAATGATGAGGGTCAACTCCTGGTTTCACTACCGCCATTGTTATTGGTAAAAACCCATAAGGATCTAGATCACCTGATATATTTTTAATTTTCGTTACAGCTTTCCAATCTTCAGGATTGTCCGTAAGCTGTTTCAATATTTTATTCACATCAACATTTTTGTCAATAAAACGAAAATGACTCATAACATTACCTGTAATTTCTAGAAGGTTCCTCTAAATATTGTTCTTTACGCTTCCTTGTTTCTATTTTTTGTTTATTGGATGCTCTTTTCTTTTTTTTAGCATAATCGCGAGGGGAATTATACCCTCCGTCATCCCAGTCGGTCTTGGCTCTTCGCCATGTTTTACCCATAACAGTTGTTTAATCTCCTAAATTTTTAATCCACTAAAGTCACGTTTCTCTCTCTCACCAAACTTAGTATTATCCATAACAACATCGTCATTCATAAGATTAGATTGCGCATCATCTTCTAAATCGTATAACCTCATCTTAGCACGATCAATACCAATTACGAATCTTCTATTTATTGTTGGGTCATTATAACGGTTCTTTAATTGCTTAACCATTATCTGATTCAGTTCCTGAAGTTCCTCAGTCGTAACAAGAGCAACCATAAAATCTGCAGTAGCAGGTAGACCAAAAGATTCAGAAGTATCTTCAAGTCCCGGATCTGAATTAGTAAATCCAGTTCGGGTTGTTTGTGTTGCTGAAACTATAGGTAGATTTCTTTCTACAGCAAGACCCCGAAGCTCTTCGGCAATAGATTTGATGTAAGTATAACTGTTCACGTTCGCACCAGATTTAATTCGAGAAGATAAACATATATTAAGATAGTCAATATAAATTATATCTGGAACAAAAGAACGCTTCAAATTCAATTCATTAAGTAAATGCCGAAGGTGCCCAACGTGAGCAGAAGCTGTAGGAAATTCTTTGATAATCAACTTACCCGCAGTCTTATCCCGAACCCTGTTTACCTTGTTTTCATATACATCTCGAGGAAGAACTGCAAGTTCATCAACCGCAACATTCAATAAATTTGCATCTATACGTTCTGCAATCTTTTCTTCTGCCATTTCCATTGTAATATAAAGAACATTCTTACCGATCATCATATTAGAAGCTGCCATATGACACATAGCAAGAGTCTTACCAACCCCTGTACCAGCAAGAATTATATTTAAAGATTTACGAGGTAGACCGCCTCGACTTGACTTGTTCAGCAAATCAATATCAAACGGTATGCGTTCCTCTATTCGGTGATAATAGTCAAAGCGATCTTCTGAATCTTCTAAAAAATCATGACCAACATGACTATCAAAAGAAACTGCCAGAGCATTTGTTAATATTTCTGGAATATTCCCCTTGTTGTTGCTCTTATCTTTGCCGTCAATGATCCCAATGCTATCCATAATGGCATTGTAGATTGCTCGTTCTTGACAAAACTCCTCAGTTGCATCGAGTAACCACTGTTCTTCTACTGATTGTGGTTCTTCAATTTTTTGGATTACACTTATTGAATTTTCATAATCTGATTCTGATAGATTCTTGATCTTATCAACATCAATAAGAAGTGCTTCCTTGCTTGGAAGGTCGTTATATTTTTGAATAAATTCATTAATCTGGTGAAAGACTAAACGCTCACTTGAATCAGAAAAATATTCATCTCTTAAAAATGGTAGTGCCTTTCTTGCATAGTTTTCATTATATAGAAGATGAGTTAACACTGTATCTTCAATCCGCATATTCACTTCTTTCTGTTAAAAATGTTCTGTAATCTATCCAACCACTCTCGGTCTGGAAACCCCAAGTTCTTCTTCGTTTTCCATGCCAAAATAAAGTATGACAAGGTTTATTATCTTTTAATTCTATCCAATGAGTATCTGTTGCTTTATGAATTCTTATGTTGCCAGGTCCTCGCCAAAAGGTTCCATTATTTGTGTGTTCATAATATCCACCGCTAATAATGAATGTTCCCCAATTCCAAGGATGATCATGTAAAATAGGTTCATCTGAAAGCAAAATCTTATGTAAGTATATATTAAAAGGAACCCTGACGTTTTGTTCAAGGTGGTCAGACTTTTCTCTAAATATTAAACATCTGCGAATCATATACGGTTGTTTACCAGACCTATCATATATAATCCGCTTTCTAGTCAGAGGCACTAATTATCTCCATTATTCCACTAGTTGTTTTCTAATTTCTTTCATTACAAGTCTATTTGTTTTAGTTTTTAAAAATCTATCATATCTTTCTAATAAAGGCACATTAGACCACCAATCACTAACCGTAGAACAAGTGTCTGATATTTTTCTTAGAGTATCGTTTAATTCAAATCTTTTTAATTCAACTTTATCATTCGTTAAAAAAGAAAAATATGCCATATGTTCATATTCAGACATTTTAAAATAATTTTTATCACCATTTAATATCATTTCTAAATTTATAGGTCTGAACCATTTAGATATATTAAATTTACCAGGAACTAATTTAGCGTAATTTGTATGATTGACTTCTGAAAAATAAGGTGCTGTCATTAATATTTCTAAATCATATTCAGAAAAAAATATATAAGATAATCCATATTTAAATGTATTTGTTTCTGAATATGATGAACCATACATATGGTTAAAAGAATTTGATAGTGTGCAATGATAAAAATTATCTCCGTTGTATTTAATTTCTCCATCAATTATATTAAATTCAGTAGTAATAGGATTTTCGACATAAAAAGTATTTTTGCCTAAATTAGAAAAAGCAGGACATCTTATCATAGCTTTTAATCTATCATCACTTGTAGTTGATACTTCTTTTATTATTTTATTGAATAATTTTTGAGGTTCTATAAACAACATATTCCAATGATGTGATTCTTGTGGTACGAACCAAGGTGCCCAATATACCGTTTTTCTTTTATTCATTTGATGGTTCAAATACCGTCTGATTTAAGACATTCAGTTTATCTATAGCAGTGCTGAGTTTAGTAACCTCAACATCTAGTGCGCTTACGAGATCTGAGTGTTCACCTATACCAACAGGATTTTTCCTGTACACGTTAATATTCGCAACGGCAGCTGCAATTTCCCCCTGATACCTTATCCTCAAAGCATCAATTAATGCATCCATTTTAACCTCCTTCATATATACGATTATGCGTATTATTTACCCTAATAAAAGTTGCACATTTTGCTAAGTCTTTTAATCTTTCAGCACCAACATAAGTACACGCAGAACGAATACCACCTAGAATATCAAGCACTGTATATTCTACGTCACCCCGATACGGAACAGTGACCGTCTTACCTTCTTCACCTCGATATTCACGATTAGGATGACCGTGCCTATTCATTGCAGTTTTCGACGCCATACCATAAAATTCCATACCAATAGGTTCTTTTATATCATCTGAAAATACATATTCACCATCACATTCGTCATGCCCAGCAAGCATACCACCAATCATTACAAAGTCTGCTCCGGCAGCAAATGCTTTTACTATATCACCCGATGAATTACAACCACCATCCGCAATTATATGAGCACCTAAACCATGAGCTGCATCAGCGCATTCGATAACTGCGCTCAACTGTGGATAACCAATACCTGTTTTGATTCTTGTGGTACATACACTTCCTGGTCCCACCCCAACTTTAATAATATCAACACCAGCTAAAATCAATTCAGCTGTCATATCAGCAGTAACAACATTTCCTGCTATGATTGTAGCACTAGGAAGTTGCGTCCTCAACTGCTTTATTGCTTCAACAAAATTAATCGTATATCCATTTGCAACATCCAAACCAACAAATGCAATATCAGGAAAGGTATTAGCAACACCAACTATTTCTGATATTTCATTAAATGAAATTCCAGACATGACGCATAGTTTATCCATATTATCAGAAGCTGCCCACTTTGACCCATGTGTATTATTATGCCTAGCAATACAAGTGACCATACCATGTTTACTCAATGCCTTGTGCATGTCAAATGTACCAGTGGTATCCATATTACTTGCCATAACAGGAACGCCAGTCCATTCTTTCTTACTATGATAAAACTTGTAAGTCCTATTCATTTCAACATCAAATCTAGAAGTGAGTGTGGATCTCTTAGGACGAATTAAAACATCAGAATAATCTAATTTTACATCGTCTTCTATTAACATTACATGGTTCCCCTTAATTCATGCATAATCTGGATATAGACTTTTTCTCACTATGTCGTCTTCTTCACATCGAGTCCCATATTGAATTTCAATTACCTTTAACAACTCATCAGTTTCATTAGAAAGCATATGCCATTCATTTTCATTTATAGTAAGATAAGAGTGTGGTTTATATGTTCCTCGTAATTCTAAATCAGATGATACTGGACTTATTGTGTGTACCGTAGCTGTACCACTTGAAACAAACCAAAACTCAGATCTTTCCTTATGCCTTTGCATAGATAGAGATTTATTAGGATTGACAGTCATCTCTTTTAATTTAACCGAAGGATTATCAGACATCAATACTCTATAATATCCCCAACTACGTTGGGTCTTAGGTCGTTTCCAATCATCTAAAATAATACTAGAACTATTTTGTTTTCCTCCACCAACCCCAAACGCAAATGAAACGCCACTAATATTTTTATATGCATCAACCTCTGGAGTATTTTCTTCAGTTCGGTCCCCGCCATTTGCAAAAATTATTTCATCACAATCTTGAATTTCCATCATTGTGTTGAATATTGCATTAACCGAATTATCTTTCTTATCATTATAAGTTATTATCTTGTCGACCATATAAAGATTTTTGATAATAGCACATCGTTCTTTGTATGGTAAAAATGCTTTTCCTTTTTTACGCATCAACCATTCATCGGAATTGAGTCCAACCCATAACTGGTCACCGAGTGCTCTTGCCGCTTTGAAATATTCTATATGACCTGAATGTAGCGGATCAAACCCTCCGGTCACTATTACTATTTTCATTTCTCTTCTTCTGTCTGATTAAGAACCAAGTCATATAAAATGGATGCTGTTAAGTCTTTAAATGCTTCATCTTGCTCTAAAGAAGTATCGCCTTCATCTATTGAGTAAATGAATTTCAACCCTTCTTCATCGCCTTCTTGTATTCTACCGACTTTCCCAAAATGAAAAATCGTTCCTTTATATTCTTCTTCTAAAACTTCAATACATACAAGACCGTCAATTTCTTTATCCGTTATCTTGTAATTCACCTTCTTCGGAATTATCGACTTCATCGATCCCGACCTTTCCGTATTTAAATTCTGTTTCTGCTGCTAATTCCAACTGGTGCATTATATCATCAGTGAAATACTTTTCAGGATTTGCCATAATCTGCTTACCGAACATCTTAGTTCCGTCCGGTAATTCAAAACGAGTGCTGACCTTTTTAAATATTTCATATTTTTCAGCAAGTTCTAACAATCCATAATAACGATCAAGACCTGTTTCATAAGAAAGTTTAACATCAACCATTTTGTTTTCTTTAGTAAAACGACTCTTGTGCATACGGCAATGAATTATATTACCTATAACCTCTGTTCCATCCTTATCTTTTTTCTTAGAAAGGAATACTATCTGCGATGCTGCATATTTAAGACCAGCACCTCCACCCATTTCCTTCATTGGCATATATGAACCAATAACATCAAAGACGTGATTAGTCACTAGCATCGGCGCATGTGCTCTTGCAAGTTTTAATGATAATGCTCTAAAGGTTCCGCGCAATAACTGTGCACGAGTCATATCCCGAGTATCTTTACCTTCAGCAATATCTGCTACTTCTTTTTCAGTTGAAAGTTGCCCTAATGAATCAAGGACAAACATAATTGGAGGTCGATCTTCTGATTCTATATACCGATCGAGAGTTCGAAATACATGGGTCCGAAACCCCTGTACCGTTGTTTGTTCTGAAATAATGACCCGACTGGTATCAATACCACGGTCTTCCATCATTCCTCTAGTAACCGCAGCTTCAGTGTCATAAAAGAAAACACCCGCATCTGGATTATCCATTAGGAATTGCCGTATGATTCCGAGAACAAAGAATGTCTTGCCAGTAGCAGACTCACCCGCAAATGCTGTTATTTTATTATTAGGAACGCCGCCATCTTTAAGGGAACCCGTTAGGACGGCATTTAGGATAAAGGAACCTGTATCTATTGCTCCACTAAACTCTGAAGAATGCAGGGAGTCCTGCGCGATATGCGTATCCACATCACCAATAGATTTAACAAGATTTCTAAAATAGTCAGTCATTCAAAACTCCATAATTCACCATTATACTATACTATAGATATCACCAATTGTAAAGTATTATTTTTTGTTTATTTTATTTAATTCATTTTCCAAATGAAGTATTCTAGATTCCAACTTCATAATCTTAGAATTAATCTTCGGATACTTTTGTGTCCAAGAAATTTCTTCCTTATCAAGGATATCTAAACCATACTTTTCATTTGCCCAATAAACTATAGCAAGGTATCTATCAAAACACCACTTTCCTGCTTTAGTGTCTTTGAACCATGCTGTTGTAGCAGCACCTAATAACGACCCTGCTACATTACTGACTACCCATAACCATATCATGTTTTATACCGAACTCCTCCTGGTTTTTTCTTATTTGCTAACTCATCTTTTATCCACTTTAATGCAATCCAATTTTCTATAGGTTTGGTGATGAGTCTTCTTATATTTTTTGATGATATTTGCCATAAATCTTCAGTTGGATCGTTGTTATCTATGATAACAAAATTCCTAGCACCAAACAATCTCTGAAACTTACCTATGTTTTGTTGCACCGCATTCCAACTTGATTTAACTATTTTTTCTGGAACATTTCTATCTCTTTTTGCATTTCGTTGCAAGGCAGTATCAAGAGAAGTGTTAACGAATATCATATAAGAATCATATCCTGCACGACTGAATAATTTTTGCTGATTTTGTATGATTTCATAATTAGCACCTGTGCCATCTATTACCATACCTAAACGACCTTTCAAAGCAAGTGCAGTCTGGAGTGCAGTAACCTTTTTTGCTTGTGCTAATACTGCATTCCTTTGCATTTCTTCACTATCAGGCATAGTCTGACTTAAACCTGCCTTTGCCATTAAATTTGTAAATGATTTATCGCTGTTGATTGTTTTTAATCCAAGACCAGCAACCGTTTTGTCAGCAGCATATGACTTCCCGCTTCCGGGACCACCTGCCATAAATACAACTTTAAAGATGTGTTTGTCGTAAACACCCTCAGCTAAAAATCTTTCAAAGTTCTTCACCGTTCATCCTTTTATGCGCTTTTTTCAAATATCGAGAAAAATAATTATCAAATACACAAGGAATAAAAGCATGTATAAACAATAAATCCACAGCTATCCCAGCGCGAAATGCCTCTTTCAAGGCACCCCGCATATGCTGAAAATAGGTTAAGTTTTGTTCTTTAAGGTGTTTCCTGTTCATCACAACATTCACATCGTTTATTTACACTACAATCACATGGGTCACAAGTACAATGTGGATTTATACATTCCAAATTACCACAGTCTACGCCAACCATGTTTTCCTCCTAATAAAGTTTGATACTCGTTTTTAATCCTATAACCTTATCACCTGCTTCTAAGTCGGAATCATAATGTAACTCACCATATGGCGTAATCGCAATATCGTCAGTTATTTTCCATTCGTATGCTAAATCTAATTTTATGTCAGATACATCCCATTCATTACTCGCATCAGTTATTGTAGGAGTAATTCCTAATGTAAATGATTCATAACCTAATACGACACCCGTTTCGGAAGTCATATTTTCAGTTTCAGTGTTATAGTATGAATCCGTTTCAAGTGAAATTGATAAATCTAACGGTTTCATAGTTGGTAATTGAGAAGTTGCTACTTCTTTGCCCGCCATTGCTGAAGTAGATAGTAAAGCAGCAATTGCCGCCCCTAGTATAAAATTACGCATATTTTTTTAACCCCTTGTTATTTCTAGAACCTTTTCCAACTGCTTTTCGCATATCTCCTTTCGATTCGGCCAATGGATATATGGTTTATCAGCAGTCTTCAATAGGTTATTTAGTAAGGGGACGATGATCGCTTCAAGCTGCCTGACCTTGTCCCGCAATTCTGCCTCAGAAACTCTTTCGTCTTGACCCTCTTCCATACGAAACATAAGGGAAGTGAGTGCTTGTATTTTATCCTCAATTGATTCTAGTTTATTCTCAACGTCTTCCGATATTTCTGCCTTTACAGGAGTCGGATCAGTTTCGACCCCTTCGGTCGGATCATCTACCGCTGAAAAACCATAATCAAAGGATAGATATTCTTCAGGTATATCTGCCATTAAAAGAAATCCTCTATTGTGTTTATTTTTTCCTCATTCCATTCTATAGATTCCAGAACAGCACGCAATGGTTCTAAGAATGCTTTATCGAATTGTTTATCATAATCAATATAATCTTCCAATCCGAATTCAGGAGGAAGTGTAGATGCTATAGAAATGACGTTAGATTTTATAGGATTTGGGAGTTTCATGTAACAGAACTTTATTTTCTCCCCTTCCTTAATCGTTTCATATTTCCTCTTTAAGTTATGTTCATCGAGGGTGGCGTTGTATACGAGCGCACCCCTTACATGAATTGGAATACTCTTTGGTTGTTCCATATATTTATATAATTTCGACACACCTCGAGGAAAGGCAACGTCTTCAAATGGCATTTTACTAAATTCATTACGAAATTCCTGAATATACTCCTGAAGGATACCCTCATTAGTATTCATAATAAGATTCAAAGACTCCTTAATAGCATCACGGCAGCTGCTTGGTGTAGATGATTTAACTGCTTCTATGCCCATAATCTTAAGTTTTGGTTTTTCAAAACGAACACCTTCGCTATCATACACATTAAGAATGTATCTTTTCTTTGCTGTCCAAATACCTTTATCAGCAATTACCTCACGCTTCATGCTCATCTTTTGATCAAATGCATTTACAAGTTTAGCAAGACCCGAATAACTCTGATCAATAAAAGGTTCCAACTTCTCTTTTGCAACCTTATCCAAGAAGGTGATAATTTTACCATCCTCTGTTCCCTCCGCAAACACTTTATGTACCAAGCGATCAAAAGTAATATAGACCGAGTCCGTGTCTGACGCAATGATATAATCTTCATCCTTCGTTTCCAGAATCTTATTTAAGTACACATTAAGAGAGTTTTCAATCCAACGAATTGCTAATTGACCACCTGTTGTAATTGCTGTTGCTTGATCTAAATTAAAAAACCGAAAATAGGGATTACCAATAGCACCATAAGCTGAATTCAATTGAACCTTGCGGGCAAGCTGCATATTTTTATAACGAGAAATATCTTTAGAATATTGTATTTTCTTTTCTACGTCCTTTTCCCTTTCATACAGTTTTTGCGATTCAATCATCCTATCTTTATAGACGACACGATCGTTATACATCCGCTCCATCATTTCGGGGAGAAACCCCTGACTATCATTATTAAAGTAACAACCATTTGGTGCAAGACTTAAACCATTTTGGGTTGTTAGTTTACCTTTCAATATATCACCAACGCTAGTTTCAGTTTTCTTACCCATAATAAGTTTTTCTGGTGAAATATTATATTGCATAATCAAATGGGGATATAGACTATTTAAATCGAAACTCATAACCCACTTGTGCATACCAACCTGAGGTGTTTTCACATAAGCACCAACATACGCAGCTTTCTTATTACCACCACCAGTAACTGGAACCGCAACATGTTTATTCCAAAGGTGATTATGTATCAGCACATCCCACATGCGGACCTGAGTAAAAACATCCTGCATATTAACCTTGGCATCATAGGCAAGTGTAAATGCCATTTCGATCAATTTCATTTTATCTTCTAATTGATCGACAAGCGCAACATCTTTTATATTATAGTCTATAAATTTTTGATAGTCATTTCGATATAAACTATGAAGCGAAGAATATTCAGAATAATCAATTTTACGCTCACCCAATTCTACATAAGCAATATGGTCGAGGCGATAAGATTCTTGTTGTGAATATGTAAACTTGCGATATAACTCTAGATAATCTAAATTAGCGATACCAGCAATATTGTAAGATAATAATTCTTTGCCTTGAATTACTGTTTTCCTTTCGTACACCGCTCCCCAAGGAGACAGTCGTTTAGACTCACCGTCCCCAAGAACTTTGTCGATACGACGAACGAGATATGGTATATCGAAAAAACTTATATTCCAACCAGTAAGAACATCAGGGCATCCACCGGAACCCCAATGTACCAAAAAGTTTTGTAGCAATTCAGCTTCATCTGCACACTGTGTATATGTTACATCATTACGGTTGGTCGAATATTCACCACATCCAAAAACACTATAATGACCTTTTTGTTTAACAGTGATTGCGGTAACTTCTTCAGAAGCTGTTTCTGGATCTGGAAATCCATTTTCCGAACCAACCTCAATATCAAAATTACAAATTGATATCAATTCTTTATCGTATACAACTTCTTCAGGAAATAATTCATTTAGAAAAACATATTCAAACCTAGGAAATCCATATAAATCAAAATTATCAACACCTTCATACTGCTTAATAAATTCTCGAGCTTCGCCCATAGATTCAAACTTCATTGGTTCTATATTGGAACCATGAATTGTTTTCCAATTTGATTTAGTTTTTTGGGAAGGCACGAAAAGAGTCGGTTTATACCTAATCTTTTTCTGATAAGGAGAACCGTCTTTCCAACCTCTTATAAGAATATTATTGCCAGAAGTTATGGCATTTGTATAAAATATTATACAGCCCTCATGCGTTTGACTAGTCGCTCTGCCCGATTAGTGACCTGACGATACCAAGCACTATCTACCATTTCATCAGCAGCAGCATTCCAATCACGATTATCGACACCGCTTTTCATACCTTTAAATTTTCGAAGTCGGGTCAGTCCCATATTAAACATCATGTTCGCAACAATTAGTTGCACCTCTTCAGGCAAATGTTCCCACTGTACATAAAGTTTTTCACAGTCTGATAACACACCTTGAACATCATTTTCAAATGCTTCTATAACCCGCAAATCGGAAACCGCTGTATCGACAGGACTATCATGCTCTGGATCGTCAGCGGTAATAAGATGACCGATACCGAAAGTAGGATACCCAAGATGATCCAAATAGATAGCGTCGACTCTTCCTTCATCTCTTTCGAGCTCTTCTCTCAATCTATTAATGTCCATAATAACCTCTATTCAAAGTTGATGGGGGAACCGGAGTTCCCCCAAGTATTTATTCAGCTTCAGCAAGAAACTCTTTCTTATCTTTAGAAATATGTTTTCCATTGATAGGAATGGCGCGTGCTTTTTTGTGGTCTGGAATAATTCTTTCCAGAGGAATAACAAGCATACCATTTTCCATACTAGCACCTAGAACTTGAATATCATCTGCAATTGTAAAAGTTCGAGTGAACTTACGCTGACTAATACCGCGATATAAAGTATTATCACCATCGCCATCTTTGTCAGATTCTTTAGACCTAACCGTAATGACCCCTTCTTTAACTTCGACTTCGAGATCATCTTCTGAATACCCTGCCAATGCAAGTTCGATAGAGAACTTTTCATCACTTTCTTTCTTGATATTGTATGGCGGGAAACCAGATGGTTGGTGAGATTCAAGATGATTATTCATCATATCGAAAACACGTTCAAACCCAATCGTGAAAGGGCTTAGTTGATTAAAAACGTCAGATGTCGTGAATGTCCTTACCATAATTTTTCCTCCTATTTAAGCAAGGGTTGTTATGAATGACCCAGTTGGCATCATTCACTATAACTATTATATAACTATTATTCACCAATTGTCAAGAATTATTTTCTCTTTTCTTTCCAATATTGTATTTAGGTTCAAGTATCCAATCATTCTTATCTTTGTGTGAAATTATTTTTATATGAGAAATAGGCGCAAGTTCAAGATTAACCATATCTGGATCAATCAATGTTACGAGTCCCCACTGCTGTAGCAGATTCGCAATAGTATTTCTACGTGCCCTATCTTCATCGGAAAAGTTTGAAGGTTTCCCATCTAGTGCGAACAATTCCTTAAAATGCACAATAAAATATCTTTTTTGTTTATGGAGAATATGACAAGACTGATATAACTTTTTATCCTTACGGGATGCTACACCAATTCGGGTGAGAGTCTCACGAACTTTTAAAAAATCCTCAGCATTATGTAACGTCACTTCTACCATTTCTTCCAAGTCCACCATCATTACCACCTTTTATATTTTTTTCTTTTATCATGGTAATTTGTTCTTTGGTTAAGGCACTCATTGCCCTTTCCGCTTTCACCCGACTATAACCAAAATACTCCATGACCGACTCTAAATCTTCGTTTTGCTCTGGTTTTATCCATTTAGCATAACGCTTCTTTGGTCTTAGACTATTTAGTAAAAAGTCAAACTGTAAAAGGTTATCCAAGTCTCCGAAACGGTTCAATTCATTAACATAAAGGATGCAATCTTGATGATATGATAAGGAACGATTTGTGAGGTATGGATTATATCCCTTTTCTGCTAACTCATCATTTTCAGTTCCACGCATCATATCTTTCTTAGATGATGTCACAGCATTTACATAATCAAAAGGATTAGTCATTTTGTTCTTCTTTCCATTCTTGATAACCGTTTAAGAAAAACTTATATTCATCATCGTACCACTCATCAAGTATATCCCACCATTTTTCATTATAATCATCATCCTCCCCATATGGTTCCGCACCGAAACAAACTTGATAACTTTTTTCATCAACATACTCATCATAATCATAACCGTTTGGTCCTATCCCATAACACCCAATAAAATTAGGCATTTCATCATCATAGCGGACCCACATCATAAGGTCAGGTGAATCTTTCGACAACCATTCGTATAGTTTATCATAAAAAGGAAAAGGTGCAGACCAAGCTGTGGTGATAGACATACAGTCTGTAGTGAAGTCTTCTATATTCAACCATTTTGCACCAACATTGTTAACCCACCATTCATACGAATTATCAACCGTTTCTGGATCTGTATCATAAATTTTATAGATACCATCTGCATCATATCCACCAAAGACAATAGTCTTGCCATCAGCTTCAATTAGCGGAAAAACTTCTTCAAATCTTTTTTCGGTTTTCGGTGTCATTTCATAAAAACTGATATAAGACGAAACATTATTTGCCATATTATTTCTCCAAGATACCCACTCGTTTCAATAACCTTTGCTCACTCGAAGGGAAATCAGTTCTAGCATGTTGTGAACATCTGTTGTCCCAAAGTATTAAATCCCCTGATTGCCATACATGCTCATATTGAAAATCCTTCGACTCTTCTATTAAATCATACACTGTATTTAAAATCTGATTACTTTCTTCCTCTGGTATACCAATAATTTCTTCCGTCATCATTTTATTAGCATAAACAACCTGACGGTTCGTTTCTGGGTGTTTAGGTAAAATAGGATGATTAGCAGATACCGTGTTATCCCTATTAGGAAGTTCATGTTTAATTTTTAATGCGTCTCGAATCGTAACCCCATATTCCATACTGTTAAGACCATCTTTGCCTTCTATGCGTTTTTTAATTGAAGGAGACAGTTGTTCACACACCTTATAGATATTAGAAAAAATAGTATTGCCGCCTTGGGGTGGTATGATAACGCTGTATAAAATTGTTGCCTTTAATGGGTTTTCAAAAAATGCCGCATCCGAATGAAAATACATTTCACCATCCGGCAGCGTACCGATGAACTCTCCGTTTTCACGAATATTGCTAACTAACATCACATGAGGATTTAACTTTCTTGACGTGCCGCTATCGACAACAAGTTTTGAAGGTTTACCAAAATGGTTTGAAAACCGAACTAAATTTTCATCACTAAGAAGTTGATGGCGAAATACTAAAACCAAATGTTCCAACCATAAATCATATAATTGATTGGAGATACTAGAAGTTAGAGGTCTAGAAAGATCAAGACCGATAACCTCAGCACCAATATCTTTGGATAGTACGTTTACCTCATAGTTCATTTAAACTCACAATCTGCCATGACTTGTGTTAAAAAGGCAACAGTATTTATTTCCTGATCTACAACAAAGGCAGATCTATATTGGTATTCACCTAGAGTAAGAATAAACTGAGGAATATAATTTTTATCAAGAAAATCATTAACACTATCATACAATTTACGATATAATACACTTGGGTCAATATCACTATTTAAGGCAACCCATTTGCGCATAGACTTGAAATCCTTTTCACGAAGATAATTTAATACCTCCTTGGTGTCCACATCAGAAACTTGTGAAAGAATTCCTGTATCAATAGAACCTGTTGCCGCATATCTCTGAAGTTCATTTAATACTCGCCTCCAATCAGGGAAGAATTTCATAAGAACTTCAGCGACAACCTTTTTGTCGAACTGCACATTTTCTAATTTAAGAATATTACATGCTCGATCCAAAAACTCACTTGCTAATGTTTGTTTATCCTTTCCTGTAATTTTAAATTCAATAACAGAACACCTAGAATGTAATGGGGATATAATCCTGTTTTTAAAATTACAAGTAAGAATGAATCCACAATTATTTGAAAATTCTTCCATAAAATTACGAAGAGCTGGTTGAGTAGAATTAGCATTAAGGTAATCTGCCTCATCCAAGATCACATATTTGCGACCCTCCATAAAAGAAACTGTCCCTGCAAAATTTCTAATATCATGGCGAAGGGTGTCTATGTTACCGTTCATAGATCCATTGATAATAATAGAATCAGCTTCAAGTTCATCTAACATAGCACGTGCGATAGTAGTCTTACCCACCCCTGCACCTCCAGATAGAAGCAAGTTTGGAACATTCCTATCATCTACAAATTTTTGAAATGTTTCCTTTAAGATTGCGGGTAAAACGCAATCTCCTACTGTTTTGGGTCTATATTTTTCTACCCACAGAAAATCTTCGCGCATTCAAAACTCCATCATATATGTTTATAAGGCGATAACACGTTTTTATAAATCGAATCGGCAAGTTCTGCCATCATCTTAGGGGCGACCATGCGGCAGATGCGCTCTGCCTTTTGGTCAAATGTACCTGTTAATATGAAATCATCAGGTAGACTCATTATACGTTTTAATTCGGCAATTGTCAACTTTCTATTTTGTGCATAATGAAGAACACCAGAGGCACCTAATTGTTGACCCAACTGAGTTAGTGTCGGGCAAGGGTGAGAAGGGGATGGTCGTTTCATATTAAAACAACCTTGTTGGTTCGATACGTCAGAGGGCTTTCTTGGTTTACTAGGATTAAACGGAAGCAGCTCAGCAAACTTTTTCTGAAACCCGTTTTCTACAGCGTCCAAAAGCATTTGAACTTCTTCAGAATCGTTTTCGATATTGCCAATAGCACTTTCAATAGTAACTCCATTCGGTGTGCATTCTCTAGGGAAAAGACTATTGATATTTAAAAAGTTATAACCAATAGCAGAAGCAACATCGCTACGAACACATATAAAGAAAGTTCGCCTCCGACTCTGAGGTACACCGAATTTAGCAGCGTTGAGAACCTTGTAAGTAACTTCATACCCTATTTCCTCAAATCCTTTGATGAACTCCGCAAGTTTTAGACGAGCGGATATCATAGTTATACCTTTTACATTTTCTGCAATTATTACCTTTGGACGAATAATATTTGCCACTCTTATATATTCGAGAAATAAATTTTCTATTTCATCTACTTCCCGACCGCTATAAGTTTTTTTTCCATCTATAACTTCAATTTCACCTTCAGTAACAACTTCTCCATCATCATTAAAATAGGTTCTTCTGTTGTCAATTATAGATCCGGTATGTTGCTTTCCCATGTTCTTAGGTGCTGATATTGAAAAAGCGGAACAAGGAGGAGAACCATCTAAAATATCCAACTCACCCTCCGATAAGTTTGCCGCATTTAAGAAATCATCACCACTTAATTTTTTGATATCACCGGGAATTATTTTTGTTTCCGGGAAGTTTTTAGAATATGTTTCCACTGCTTCTGGGATGAATTCGTTCATGCATAGGACATTCCCACCAGCTAACCTATACCCAACGGAAGACCCACCTCCTCCAGCAAATGTAGATATCACCGTAAACTTATTTTCGCTAGACGAATTATATACGTCCTTCAAATAATATGGTTCGTATTTCATCTATCTGTTATTTTCTTTTTTCCAAACTTCTTATCTATTTTCTTTTTGTGTTTTCTTGCTTGTGCTAAATGAAATGTATTTGCTCGTTTAGTAAAAAGAACCCCATGTAAATGGTCAAGCTCATGTTGAATAACTCGTGAAGTCATACCATCAAATTTCATTGTTTCGATATCACCATCTACTTTAGCAAAACGAATACGAACCCCACTAGGTCGTTTCACCTTCACCCAAAGACCTGGGAAAGTGAGACATCCTTCTTCATAATAAACATCCTCACCAAAGGTATCTACAATTCTAGGATTAAAAAATGGAATGACATCGTCTAAGTTATCGGGGTCTCCAACAACAAAAACTTTTTTCATTATTCCTACCTGACAAGCAGAAAGCCCTACTCCTTTATGCTCACACATATATGTCTTTAATTCATCAAATAGGTTTTCCGGATCATCATTTTGAAAATCAAATTCTGCAGATTCTTGTTTTAATAATGGATCAAATTTATCTAATAGTTCCATTACGAATATCCTATCATTTCCATAATACCCTCATTGATATGAATTTTAGGTTTCCACCCTAAACCTGTTATGCGTCTATTATCAAGAACCTTTCTTGGCATACCGTCAGGAAATGTTCTATCATATTCAAATGACGGTTTATAGTTCATATCCATAGCGTCGCAAATTTTCATTGCTAACTCTTTTATGCTATAATCCTCACCTGATCCTAAGTTTAAATAATCCCATTTTTTTAATCGGTTTGGTTGGTTGTGCATTATATCCATTATATGTTTTATTCCTTCTGCAGCATCACTTACATGAAGAAACTCACGTTTCGCTGTTCCCGAACCACGAATAGTTAATTTAGACTCGCCTTCTGCCGCCGCATCATTAATGTTTTTTATAAGAGCTGCCATAACATGACCACCCTCAGTCCAGTTATCATTCGGTCCATATAAATTACAAGGGATCAAAGTAATGTAATTTAAATTTTGTTGTTTGCGATAATATTCAGTAAGTTTCAAACCAACAAGTTTAGCGAGCGCATATCCTTCATTTGTCGGTTCTAACTTTCCGTCAAGTAAATAACTCTCTTTCATTGGTTGATTGCAATCACGCGGATATATACACGATGATGCAACATTAATAAAATTTTCTACACCGTTTTTAACGCAAGAATTAATAACATTAACAGTCATCAATAAATTTTCATTTAGAAACCCAAGAGGGTCTTCCATGTTTGCTTTAATTCCCCCGACTTTACCAGCGCACATAATTACTGTGTCGGGGGAATTCCAGTCAAAAAATAAATCGCAAGATTCGGGAGAAGTCAAATCATATTCTTCATGAGTAGGTTCTATTAGAAAATAATCTAAATCTAACCTTCTCGACAAAGCAGACCCTAGCATTCCGCTTGCACCAAATATTGCAATATTTCGCATTATTTTTTAAGACCTACAACTTTCTTGGTCAAATCAACAATGCTTTGAGGTGTACCCATAACCCTCTCCACATCCTTTTCAATTACGCGATAGTCCACTGGTTCTACCGTAATAAACTTCGAAGCTGCAGATTTCCTATATCCGGGATCATTATATGCAGAAACCAGCGCACGACGTAAAATCTTAACCGCAACCGGATCAGTCCCAGGAGGAGTAAAATAAACTCGCCCAAGAGTTCCTATACCACTCAAGAAGGTGAATACTTTTTTCGCTTCCTCATTTGGTGCAATTTCAATAACAGTTGGAATATTTGGTAGATCTGGTTCTCTAGTAAGAGATACTGTTCCTAAATGAACAACATAATCTTTTTCTAACCAATATCTACGAGTAGACTTAGTTCCTTCCCATGCGGTAACACGACCATCTAATTCACCATTTTCAACTGCTGAATCGATAGGTGCCATTCCTTTATATCCGGTCACCACTTTAAACTTAGTTCCAAAATAATGATTCAAAGCAAGAGGTATAAAATAACCCATACCTGCTGCGCGAGTAGAACCTACAACAACCCTCCTCCGAGTTACATCCTGAAGGGTTCGAACATTAAGGTCTTTTCGTATTGTTATAGTGCCACGTATTGTAGAACCGCCGCCAAGATAAACAAATTTAGTTGGGTCAAACCGAACCCCCCTTACACTAATACGTGCGGATTGGGAAGTTTCACTGAACACCATACCTATCGCTGTGCCATCTTTTGGTGCATGATTATACATATAATTTGCAACCCTGAACCCGCCGCCGCCAGGTTTATTCTGCATCACAACTGTTGGATTCCCAGGAATATGCTTCTTGAGAAATGGAATAATAGTAAGAGTGTATGCACTAAATGCACCACCTGCTCCTACTGGAAGATTGATATTAACTATCTTATCTTTAAAATAAGGTTTAGCATGCACGGATCCCATACACAAAAACACACCGAACAAAACTAACATAAATTTTTTCATTGACTTCTCCTGTATCATAGTTCGTAACCATAGTTTGAAACACACTCAATAAAATAATCAATTTCTACTGAGATATCTTTAGAGTCATTACCAATAAACAATCCACGTTTATCAATAATTTCTGATGTTGCGAGTTCACATCTCACATCATATTTTAAATCATTCACCACAGGTTGGTTCACAAAATTACCTGCTACAATTGGTCGCACCTCTATTCCTCTTTGTGTAAGATATTTAGCGAATTGGTCTCTATTACTATCTATGACCATACCAAACCCGAACCAACTCGACTCCCCGATCCATTCTTCCTGAGTAGAGATAAAATTAAATTCTTTCATTCTATGCTTGAAATATTTTGCGTTATCTTTTCTTTGTTGGATCATATCATCCATTTTATCAAGCTGAACACATCCAACCGCACCAGACATTTCTAATGGGCGAACCCCATATCCGGGAGTAACAAATGTAAAACTATCTTTAAAATCACTTCTGTCT
>Ga0114933_10002408_pt1 | contig 19513 bp, 9 predicted proteins | sample 4SBtaG_FD_89691 | JGI IMG/M metagenome (GOLD analysis project Ga0114933, IMG submission 89691) | Deep subsurface microbial communities from Kolumbo volcano to uncover new lineages of life (NeLLi) - 4SBTROV12_W25 metaG | ecosystem: Environmental > Aquatic > Marine > Volcanic | place: Kolumbo... | reverse complement strand
TCGCCATGATACCGGCGCTTCTGTTCGGTATGTGGAACGTGGGACACCAACATTTTCTGGCCATGGGCGAGATGACCGGGATGGCTGAAGGGCTGATGGACAAGTTCCTGTTCGGCTCCATCAAGGTGCTTCCAATTGTCATAGTCGCATATGGCGTTGGATTGGGAATTGAGTTCGTATTTGCCATGATCCGCAAACACCCTGTAAATGAGGGCTTCCTCGTCTCGGGTATGCTTATTCCGCTGATCATGCCTCCGACTATCCCTCTGTGGATGGTCGCCGTTGCGACGGCGTTCGCCGTGATCATCGGGAAAGAAGCCTTCGGGGGAACGGGGATGAACATCCTGAACGTGGCTCTGCTGGCTCGTGTGTTCATTTTCTTTGCCCACCCGACCTACATCTCAGGCGATATGGTCTGGGTTGCGGGCGATCCATCTCTCTTTGTAGATGGTTTTTCAGGAGCCACACCGTTGGGGGTTGCCTATCTGGGTGGAGTTGAAGCGCTCAGTAATGTATCTGCCCTCAATTATGACCTCAGTAGCCTGATTATTGGAACGGTCCCCGGGTCCATTGGCGAAACTTCTGTTATCGCAGTTGGCATTGGTGCTCTGATCCTCCTGGTCACTGGTATCGCAAGCTGGCGGGTCATGCTCAGCGTCCTGATCGGAACGCTCGTGGCGGGCACCCTTTTTGAAGTCGGTGGGATCTCCTATTTCGAAGGTGTCCCGGCATATATGCACCTTGTGATGGGATCCATGCTCTTCGCCACTGTATTCATGTCGACGGATCCGGTTACATCAGCACAGACACAAACGGGTCAGTTCATTTACGGGTTTTTGATTGGCATTTTTGGAATGGTGATTCGCGCGCTCAACCCCGCTTATCCTGAAGGCTGGATGCTCGCCATCCTCCTGATGAATGTGTTCGCGCCGACCATCGATCATTATGTAGTTCAGTCCAACATCAAACGCAGACTAAGCCGTGCACTCTAATTCCTACACCCTGCGGTACGCAATCTTATTCACGGCTCTTGTTGCCGTCCTGCTGGCCGTTGCGGCCAGTGGTCTTCGCCCGATGCAGGAACGAAACATCGCGCAGGCCAAACGGGCTGCGATTCTTCAAAGTGTGATGGAGGTTGACCCTGTTACCCTCGAAGACGATTACAACACGTTCATTACGGAACGCGTTTACAACATCGACGGAAGTGTCAAAGACGGGGTTTCCGCGTTCGAACTGGACATCAAGAAGGAAATGAAAGTCTCCGATGAAGACCGCAATTTCCCCATTTACGAGTTCAGGAGAGACGGGCAGATTCGATACATCATCCCGCTTCAAGGCAAAGGGCTATGGGGTCCAATCTCGGCATTTTTGGCTTTGGACGGAGATCTTAACACGATTTCTGGTGTCGTCTTCGAACACGAAAAGGAAACTCCCGGTCTGGGCGCTGAAATCAACACATCCTCTTTCGAGGATCAGTGGCAAGGCAAACAGCTCTTTGGAGACGCCGGAGAATTTGTATCTGTCCGCGCTCTCAAGGGAAGCGGCAATGATATTCAGGGCAAGCTTCACGAAGTGGACGGACTCACGGGCGCTACCATGACGCTCAATGGAGTCAACACGATGATGAGTGATGAGCTAGCCCGCTACAAGGAAATTTTGACCAGCATTAAATCCTAGCACCAACAATGGATCAAGCAGTTGCAGAAAAGGAACCATTCTGGTCTCCTAAAAATCAAAAGTTGCTGACCGACCCCTTCAGCGACGACAATCCAATCACCATTCAGGTGCTTGGCGTTTGTTCGGCGTTGGCGGTGACAACCCAGCTGAAAACGGCCATGGTAATGTCCATCTCCGTGGTGGTTGTGTTGGTTTGCTCGAACGTGATCATTTCTGCGTTGAGAAATACGATTCCTTCCCGCATCCGAATGATTGTTCAACTTCTTGTTATCGCCGGTCTGGTGGTTCTGGTTGATCAGGTGCTCAAAGCATTTGCATACGATGTGAGTCGGCAGTTGTCCGTCTACATCGGCCTGATCATCACCAACTGTATCATCATGGGTCGGCTCGAGGCCATGGCCATGTCCAGTAAACCCGGGGCATCCTTGCTTGACGGGTTGGGCAACGGCTTCGGATATGGAGTCATTCTGATCATCGTCTCCTTTTTCAGAGAGCTGTTTGGCGCAGGATCGCTATGGGGATACCAAGTCGTACCTCAGGCTCTGTATGACATGGGATACGAGAATAACGGAATCATGCTGACCTCAGCTGCTGCCATGTTCATTATTGGCATCATCATCTGGATTCAGCGATCGAGAAACCCCAATCTAGTAGATGCCTCCTAGGGCTACCCGAAGCGAAGTCTTCGATAAACTGATACCGCAATGGATTTAGTTAACATCTTTATTAAATCGGCCTTCCTGGAAAACATGGTTCTCGCCTATTTCCTGGGAATGTGTTCGTTTCTGGCTGTTTCGAAAACGGTCAAAACGGCCGTAGGTCTTGGAGTGGCAGTAATCTTTGTGCTGGGAATCACGGCTCCCATCAACTGGTTGGTGAACACGTACTTCCTCAAAGAGGGAGCACTTGCTTTCATCTCGCCTTCGCTGGCAACAGTCGATCTGACGTTTCTGCAATACATCGTTTTCATCGCGGCCATCGCGTCGATGGTTCAGCTCGTTGAGATCATCGTTGAGCGCTTTTTCCCGCCTCTGTATAACGCTCTCGGCATATTTCTTCCGTTGATCACCGTGAACTGTGCGATCCTCGGGGGTTCGCTGTTCATGGTCGAACGTGAGTACGCATTCGATGAGTCGGTCGTTTTCGGACTGGGTTCAGGATTTGGATTCTTTCTGGCCATAGTCGCTCTGGCCTCCATTCGCGAGAAGCTTCGTTATTCCCACATCCCGGCTCCTCTCAGAGGACTCGGAATCGCGTTCATCGTGACCGGTTTGATGGGACTTGCCTTCATGAGTTTTGCCGGCATCAGTCTGTAGTGAGGGAGATTAATTAGATGATGGACTTTATGGAAATCCTTTCAGTCGTATTGGCCAGTGTTGCCACCGCCGGTGCCCTGGTGCTGATTCTGGTCGGTGTTCTGGTTTACGCCAAAGAAAAACTGATTCCTTCAGGCGACATATCTCTGATTATCAACGGAGACGCTGAAAATCCGGTCGTAGTACAGCCGGGCTCGACACTTCTGGGCGCTCTGAACGAACAGTCTGTGTACCTGCCTTCTGCCTGCGGTGGTGGTGGAACGTGCGCCATGTGCCTGTGCCAGGTTCTCGAAGGAGGCGGTGAAGTGCTGCCCACCGAGGCGGTTCACCTCTCCAGGAAAGAGCAAAAGGAGAACTGGAGACTTGGTTGCCAGGTCAAGGTAAAACAGGATATGACCATTCAGGTGCCTGAAGAGGTATTCGGCATCAAGAAGTGGGAATGCGAAGTCGTGAGCAATGAAAACGTTGCGACTTTCATCAAGGAGTTTGTCGTCAAGCTTCCCGAGGGAGAGACGCTGGACTTCGAATCGGGCGGTTACATTCAGATTGATGTGCCTCCCTGCGAAATTGACTTCAAAGACTTCGAAGTCCAGCCTGAATACCGCGAAGACTGGGATGGAATGAACGTGTGGGACCTCAAAATGAAGTCCAGGGAAGAGGTTGTCCGAGCGTACTCGATGGCCAACCACCCGGCCGAAGGAAACATCGTGATGCTCAACATCCGTATTGCGACCCCACCATGGGATCGAGGCAAGGGCTCTTGGGCCGATGTGAACCCCGGTGTTTGCTCCTCATACATTTTCGATCTGAAAGCGGGTGACAAGGTCACCATTTCCGGTCCTTACGGAGAGTTCTTCATCAAGGACACCGATGCAGAAATGGTGTACATCGGTGGTGGCGCGGGAATGGCGCCCATGCGCTCTCACCTGTATCACCTCTTCCACACACTCAAGACCGGTCGCAAGGTCTCGTACTGGTATGGTGGCCGTTCAGCTCGCGAGTTGTTCTACACGGATCAATTCAGGGCCATCGAAGAGCAATTCCCCAACTTCAGCTACCACATTGCCTTGTCGGAGCCCAAAGAGGAAGACAACTGGACGGGAAGCACAGGATTCATCCATCAGGTGGTGCTCGACGAATACCTGAGCAAACATCCTGAGCCTGAGGAAATTGAGTATTATATGTGTGGCCCGGGGATGATGTTGGGTGCCTGTACCAACATGTTGGAAGACCTCGGAGTACCGGAAGAAAAAATTGCGTTCGACGATTTCGGGTAATCCGAACGGGCGAGTATTTTCCAGCCCACGAAGAATCCAATCTGCTGCTATGCGAAACAACTTCGCTTCGATTGCTGGTGGGGCGAAGTCGCATATTGTTTGTGGCCTATCCCTTCTGCTCTGCCTGTTGGCCGGCTGTGCTGAGCCCACAGAGCATGGAGGCTCCGAAGTGCTGCGATTTGGTGGAAGCACCATGGGCACTTCCTATCAGGTGATATATGGCGCGTCATCACGTGCAACTGTAGAGAGTGACAAGGCGTCTGTCGAAGAGCTGCTCATCGAGGTTAACCAATCACTGTCGACATATATCGAGTCGTCGCTGATATCCCGAATCAACTCCTCGACGGACACGGCTCTCTGGCATCCCGTTGATGAGCACTTCGCGACCGTCTTTACTCGGTCCGAGGACATCTTCGAAGACACTGGCGGCGCTTTCAACCCCGCCGTTGGGCCACTAGTGACGGCCTTCGGGTTCGGACCGGATCTGATGGAGAACGTGCCCAGCGATTCCGTGATCGACTCTCTGTTGGGGCTCGTTGATTTTGAGAGCTTCCTCCTGATTGAATCGAACAAGGCCCTCCAGAAACGAAATCCCGGAGCCAATCTGGATTTCAGCGCAATTGCCAAAGGGTATGGCGTGGACGTGATCAGCAAGTTTTTTGAGGCCCGAGGGATCAAGGACTACTTCATCGAAATCGGTGGAGAAGTCAGAACCAGCGGCACGCATCCCGAAGGCCGACCCTGGAGAGTAGGTATTGAACGCCCCACGGAAAACCGGCTTGCCGAGCAGGTCACTCAGGCTGTCGTGGTTCTTGGCGACAACGCCATGGCCACGTCGGGCAACTATCGTAATTTTTATGTCCGCGATGGACAGAAATATGTGCACACGATCGATCCGGCAACGGGATATCCTAAGATAAGCTCCCTGTTGAGTGCCTCGGTAGTGGCTCAGGATTGCATGACGGCTGACGCCTATGCCACGTCATTCATGGTGATGGGGCTGGACCGGGCTATGGCCCTGGTAGAGTCAGATTCTGATCTGGAGGCGTTCTTCATCGTGGCGGGCGAGGATGGTGAGTTCGTCGAGCACCAATCGTCTGGCTTTTCCACCTATCTACCCGAGTAGGCCCGGCCATCGCTACGAACTCGCCCTCTGCTTGAACTTCTGCGGTTCAGCCCGCTTCGGTTGCTACCTCGTGATGGAACCGACCCTCTTTCAGGCACGGTTCGCCTCGCTTCTTCCCACATGCCACGCATGGCCCCAGTTTTTTCGACAACATCGGATTGTTGGTCGCACACGTACCCTTGAACTCGCCATCCTTGACCAGCAGGATGCGCAGAGACATCAAGCCAAAGGCCAGAAGGAGAACGACGACTGTTACAATGATGGTTGCCATGGGCTTGTCTGTTCCTGGCGCTCAAGCACCAGTAATTCAGCGACTGGAAGATTTCTTTTCCGAAAATAGACCCGTTCAACGGCACCCCCATCCCCCGGTTCAGTCATTCCCGGCAATTTCACGGGGCTTCGTTCCCGGTCGGCTGGAAACGAAAAAGGGCGGGGCGCCTTGGCGATACAAGATCGCCGGCGCCCCGCCCCACTCCTTCATCTGACTGACTGTGCTACTCGACCATTACGGTCGTGCAGCCCTCAAATTCGAAGCCGCCGACCGTAAGTCCGGTCAAGCATGCTTCGGTATCTCCGGGCATCAGTCCCGTATCTCCGGCCGCAAAGTGAAGCACCATATCGTCACGGCCATCGCCATCTACATCTTCAAGATGTCCTTCGCCATGACCTTCCGCTGCACCGGCAGGGCCGAAGCCTACAGTGAGTGGATCAACAGTTGTCGCATCAAAAGAATCTGTCGTGTAAACGACTACAGTAACAGCTTTTTTGATCTTCACGCTCTTCTTGCTCGACTTCTTACTGCTCTTCTTGCTTGATTTTTTGCTGCTTTTCTTGCTGCTCTTACTGCTCTTGCACGATTTTTTGCTCGACTTCTTGCTCGATTTCTTGCTCGACTTCTTGCTGCTTTTCGTGCTAGGAAGCTTGATTGTCGGATCACACTTGTCAGGATTGACTTCAATATCTACCGGAATGGCAGATACATCGATCGTGACATCATCCGAGTCCGTTTCGCCATTTCCATCATCGACTTCCAGAGTGAATGTATAAGAACCGACAGTGAACGGACCTTCAGGCGTAGTCACAGTTGTGGCGCCGTTGCTCCAGGCGTAGGTCAGCGTGTCGCCGTCTGGGTCTGATGATCCGGAGCCGTCAAGCGTAACGCCAGTTCCAGCTACAACTGCCTGATCTGGACCAGCATCTGCAACAGGTGGTTCATTGGTTGGGACCTGAACTTCTCCACCGACACCTTTGAATCCGAAAATGAACGTCGCGGGTGAGCCAGTAATGTGGTTACCTGAACTTTGACCGAAGGAAAACACTTCAGCAGCGACTGCGCCCAGTGCAGCAATTGCATCAGCTTCGCTGCCTGCCGCACCATAGTAGGTGGTGAAGGAGAACGTTTCTCCAGCTGCCAGGGCACCAAAACCAAAGTCAAAGAAAGCACCATGGTCAGTTGGTCCGTTGTCGACAAAATCTCCGTAGATAGCTGCGCTTTTTGGAGCAAGTGGATTTGCAGAGTTAAAACCATTGTCGCCGGCCAACAGAACAGCCGAAGCTGCCGCTGTGCCACCGATAGTTACCGTTTCTCTGAATGGTGTTGGGTCGATGTCCCAATCCATCACACGCGTGTAGCGTAGATCGGGAATAGCAGCTCCAGAGATGTTTTCAATCGAGACCGCGACCTCATACATGTTGGCCGTCTCAGGTGCCGGGCTGTAAGCATGAATTACCCTGAAGGTAGTTCCCACCGTAACCGTAGATGTCGCTGTCGAGCCGTCAAACACGAAGCTCTCTCTCGTTACACCTACATATCCGAATGCATCATTTACATGTCCTGTGACTCCTGAAGAGGCGTCTGCGACTCCCCAACCTTCACAGGTACAACCCTGGAAAGTGGACTCGTAGATTGCGCCGCCCGGTGCGAGATACTCCATGCCGACACCATTATGTGGAAATCCGCTGCGCTGGACGTTCAGGTTTCCTTCGTGGTTTACACCGAGACGAATCGTGCCGTTCTCAATGATTGCACCATCAGACTTGCCGGCAGACAGTTCTTTCGGTTCCGCATCTGCGTTCATCGGGTGCGGAGTGCCCGGTTCGAGCTGTTGGTCGGTCGTTGTTTTCTGAGCTGTGTCGACTTTTTCCATTTCGGAAGAGTCACAACCAACGAACAGGAAGGCGGCCAGAAGGCCCCCATAGAGGAGTTTTTTCATCACTTTTAGGCGGGTTGAGGATTGGGGTTGGGAGGCTCACCTCGGTCATATTGAACCTGTGTGAAGCCCGTCTATCTATATACTACTTATTTTGTGGTTTTCTCGCTCTGTTAGCCATCCAGTCCGAGGTTTTTTTCGCCCGCTTTTCCTTGCGCTGCTTGACCGAGTGCCTTTCTCCTCACGTGGCTGCTTGACCGAGTGCCTTTCTCCTCACGTGGCTGCTTCCCCGCGTAAAAAAGACCCCAGCCCAGTACCATGTAGCGACCGGCTATTTCACCAGGATCATTTTCTTGACGTCCACGAACTCATCAGCAACCAGGCGATACAGATACATACCGCTCGAGAGTCTGGAGGCGTCGAAACGAACCGAATGCCTGCCCGCACTCAACATAGCGTTGGCCAGCACGGCTACTCTGCGGCCGATGATGTCGAACACTTCCAGCTGAACCTGCGCCGCAACCGGTATTTCAAACTCAAGCGTGGTAGATGGATTGAACGGATTGGGGTAGTTCTGGTGGAGCGTGTACACACTTGGGATCTCCGTTGCAACGTCGTCCACGTCTACACCCGAAGGCGCTTCAGTGACCGGGATACACAGAGATACCTCGGATGTGTTTCCAGCCGAAGAGGTAACGGTTGCTGCGACGAATTGACCTTCCTGCGCTGTTACATCGAGGTTCACGTCGACCAGAGCGTAACCCGTAGCGTCTGTGACTATTTCTGCAGATCCAGCGAAAATTGCCAGTTCTCCAAGGTCTTGCGGCCCGCACACATCTGCCAAAAAGAAATCCAGCTCAAAACCCGTATTGGGCGAGCTCGTCAATTCTCCCTGGACATTCAAACTTCCCCTCAAAGCGCTAGTCAATACCGGGAAGTTCTGCAGAGCGTTGGCCCCAGAGTCCACATCGTCCATATCGTTCAGTGTGCGTCCGTCTCCGCCAAGATCTACTGGAGATCCCGAATTGGATATCAGAAGGTTACGCCGCAACGAATTGCCCGTCCCTGCACTGACCCGGATACCATCTCCTCCGTTTCCTAAAATGATGTTGTCTTCTATTTGAATGCCGTCTCCAGAAACAATTTCTACGCCGTGGCTCGAAAACCCTGTCACGGTAATCCCGGAAACCAAACTGAAATCACCTGCCAATCGGAGCCCTATCGCACCGTTTCCTGCATCGCTACCATTTAAAACGAGTTCCCCTCCTCCAAATAGTAGAACTGAATCGGTCAGTTCTGGCAAGGGTGTGTTTGGAGAAACAGTTGTAACCCGCTTTCCTGCGGATTGGCTGGATCCGAGAGCCGACAGGTCGATAAGGTCGCGCCCCGGGCTTGCATTCGCCTCTTGGAGAGCTGCACGGATTGAACAATTTCCCTGAGCGTCACCACAGATACCGTCCCCGGGGCTTACGTCCACTCCATCACTGAGCTCGGTAACGCTCGAAAGAGAACCCAGAATAGCGAAGCCGAACACGGCATCCTCATTGGAAATCGGCTGAGCTGAGTGCGCCCAGTTCAAAACATCTGTCAATTCTACGCTTACTCGATAGGCCGAGCCACCAGGAAATACGTGGTTCCCACCTTGTGTGAGGGTGAGAGAGCCCTGAGCGGGTTGTTCGGAGGCGCTTGGGTCGTGGCCTGAGATTTGAACAATAACGTCGTATCTCCCTGGACCCAGATCGAATGAGTAGCGGCCACTCTCATCGGTAGTAGTCGAAAATGTTTCATCCGGAGAAATTCCGCTCGATTCAGGTGATTCCAGTACCGTAGCAGTCACAGGGAGGTTGTTGAGCCCGCTTTCTCCTGGATCCTTGTTACCGTTATTATTGGCATCGAAATAGACCAAACCCTCCACACTGGCAGTCAACTCGGGTATGGTGTACCCGAAATTCTGACCCGGAAGAGAGGCGTTCTGAATCACCGTGGCGGACCGCTCACCCGTTGATGGCTGAGTTGCATTCCACGCCAATGGGACCTGTGTAGAAATCGTATAGGGGTTTGGCAACAGTTGGGAAAAAAGGAAGAAGCCGCTGGAATTTGTCCAGGCGCTCTGAATGGATCCGTCGGGCGCTTCTGCATTTACCCGAACGGATGCGATTCCCGGTTCATTCGTGTCTACCACTCCATCTTGATTAGTGTCTAGCCAGACACGACCGCTGAGCCCCGTCGCCAGCACAAGCCCGGCGTCTACATTCGTTACATGTGTGCCGTATGACAATAACACGACGGGAGATGTTGGAAGGGTATTTCCCGTAAAATCAGAATCGGCGGCGTCACTGTTTCCGGCATCTGGAATCGTGGTCAAGTATCCAAGACTTGTGACATTTTCAAGGCGAACAACATATTCCCCGGGCTGCAAGTCTGAAAACAGATAGTTACCGTCTTCATCGGTAGTAGTAATCACAGTTGGTAACGGTTGAACAATTCCAGAAAATGGAATAACGGTGTGAAGACTAACGGTAATGCCTTCGATACCTGCTTCAAAAAACTGCTGGCCATTTCCGTTTTCGTCGAACCAGACTCTATTGCCGATTGACGGCGCACTCAAAACACCTGCATCAACGTTCGATAGGTGCTCTCCCTGCGAGAGAACGAAAGCCTGTGTCATCAACGAGTTGAGCCAGATATCAGAATCGAGTGCGTCGTCGGAACCCACACCCCTTTGAGTCGCAATGAAAGAAGTGCCTGGGGGTTCTTCGACTATGACATGGTAGGCCCCAGGCTCAAGATTTTCGAATAGATAAGATCCGTCGGCATCCGTCGTTGTGGTTTGTACAGGAATAGGCCAAAAGTTGCCCGCAACTCTTGGGTGCAAATGTACTGTCACTCCTTCAATACCTGGTTCGCCATCATCCTGAATACCATTCTGATTCAGGTCTTCCCAGACGAAGTCCCCAATCGAAGGTGGCCGGACGAGCCCAGCATCCATACCCGTCAAATGCTGACCGGTTGAGAGCGTGAAACCGTTGCTTTGGATAACGATGGTGGAAGAATTGATCGGGCCGAAATCTGAGTCCAGGTCGTCGTCTGATCCCGCATTGAGAAGAGTCGGCTCAAAAAGCGGAGGAAGAGTGACGCGAACCAGATACTGTTGCATCAGGCCCGGTCCGGGCGTACTGCTAGGAGGTACATTTACGAATTCATAGTTCCCGCTGGCATCGGTTGTAGTCTGCGCCAACGGACTCGGAACAATCATGGGGCCAAAAGCCTGGTGCAACGCAACGATAACGTTCGCAATTCCCGGTTCTCCTGCGTCCTGTATACCATCCTGATCAAGATCATCCCACACGTAATTGCCCACAGACGGAGCGCTGATCATTCCAGCGTCAATATTCGTGATGTGAGTACCTACCCCGGCAGTAAATATCGGTGAAATGAAATCCGTCGATGTAGTCGAAGCCACAAAATCGGAATCAGCGTCTTCATTCTGTCCCGCATCCGTGGTGGTAAGCGACAAAAAGGGAGGGTCGGGGATGACAACGCGAAATCTCGGTACAGGCGGCTGAAATACTGGTAAATTTGAAAAAAGATAGTTGCCATCGCTATCGGTCGTGGTTGACCGAATCTGCGACATTGGTGACAGACTTACGCTCATTTCCAGCTCAACCGTTACCCCCCCAATTCCTGGTTCATCAAGATCCTGTATTCCGTCCTGATTCAGGTCGTTCCACACGCGGTCTCCGACACTCGGTGCCGTTAAAAATCCTCCGTCAATATCACTCCGGTGGACACCATCAGCCACAACTAAGTTGCTGGCCGTGAATATGGCGGACGTGCTGCCTTCTTCGAAGTCCGAGTCTTCTTCATCATTCAATCCCGCGTCCGTTTGCGTGTTGGTTTCAATGAGCGGCGAGTTGGAAATCGAGACGCGATACGTCCCGTCTGAAAGATTTTCAAAAGAGTAGGCACCAACGGAATTGGTAGTCTCCGTTCTTCCCCAAAGGAGCACATATCCAACGGTTGGAAAATACTTTGAAATTGTCAGATCGACCCCTTCGATACCTGGTTCTCCCACGTCCTGTATGCCGTCCTGATCGAGATCATCCCAGATGAAATTCCCGATTGTGTTCAGAGTCGTTAGCCCAGCATCAATATCTGTCCGCGGATCATTTGCGCCAAGCTGTATATCCCCTGAGGAGAAGATTCCGCTTGGCAACTCGGTGAAGTCTGAATCTATTTCGTCATTGAATATCCCGGTGTTGGCTGGAGACAGCACGAGGGAATCCGCAGACGGGGGTTCAATCGTGACGATATAGGTTCCCGGGGATAGAGGCGAAAACAGGTAATTGCCGTCGGAATCCGTTGTTTGAGTCTGAATCGGAAATATCAACAGCGGTCTGCGCCACAACTGCATCACAACGCCTTCCAGCCCGGCTTCATTGGAGTTTTGAATGCCGTCCTGTGATGTATCATTCCACACGAAGTCTCCGATGGAAGATGGTATTGTGAGGCCGATGTCAATGTCCCCTATAAAGTCGCCCTGTACAAGAGAAAGCACCTCTGATTTTCCTTCCTGGGTGTCGATGGCAGAATCTGTCCTGTTGCCTTCAGAATCGGCGCCCATCGTCAAAACTCGTCCTTCCGGAAGAGCGACCCTAACCCTGAATTGACCATCCGGCAAATTTTCGAAGGAATACCGTCCATCTGAACGAGTCAATTGACTGATGTAGGACTGCTCATTTGTTGCCGATTCCAAAAAGACCTCCACACCCGATGCGGGCGCTTCATCATCCGATCGCATGCCATTGCCGTCTGTATCCGTCCACACCTGCCCGTCGATAGAGGAAAGTGATAATGCGATGGCGAAGTCAACGTCCGGCACCGTGCCACCGTCTGTCAACATGACAGTCTGTGATCCAGAGGATGGAGCGATAAATACAAATCCCTGCTGAGGAACGACAGCTACATCGTGCGTCCCCGGCCACATACTTGAAAACTGATAGGTCCCGTCAGCATTCGATACTTCCTGATTGTCTCCGGGAGAAAGTAACCCGTCACCATCTCTGTCAACAAAAACTGTCCATCCTGATGCGCCTGATTCTGACGCGTCCATTACCCCGTTTTGATTCGAGTCCGTAAAAAGCGTACCCGAAAAAGTGTTAAATGGAACGTGACCTGCATCAACAAACCTGATGTGTTCACCAGCTGCTGGAGTGAGAAAAACATTGAAATCCAGCATGTCAAAATCGCTGTCGATCGCATCATCCTGGCCTACATTTAGTGGGCTTATTGGAACAGCGGGAACACCAAGGGAAACCTCATACTCGACATCCGGCTGGATATTGGAAAACTCGTATGTGCCTTGAATGGGGTCTGTTAATACCATTGCGATCTCAGCCGCCCCTCCTGCTCGAAATAACTTAACTATTGTGGAGCCCACAAATCCTTCTCCCTGGTTCCGAAGTCCATTTCCGTTATCGTCCGTCCACAAGCGTCCCGAGATCGCGGCCAGGTCGACCATAATGCTGCTGATGTCAACCATCTGGAGTGGATTGACGTCGAACGCGTTCGTCCGAAAAGTCTCTTGGTCGAAGTCATTGTCTTGATCGGGATTCGAGCCCGCACCCTGAATCGTCAATCCCAAGCCTTCTGGAACAACGACTTCAGCCACGTACCGTCCTGGAACAACCTCCAGCACAACCTCCCCGTTGTCACCTGTACTGCCGGAGGAAATAAGTTCGCCAGATGTGGGATTCAGAATTCTCACTTCTAGATCCTGAACTGGTGTCGCATTTTGATCGCGGATTCCCTCCGCTGTCGCACCGTTCCACGCCTTGAATCGCACACCAGTAAGGGATTGAAACCCGAACCTCGCAGTCGAATTGTGGCCTTCCGTTACAGAGATGGCGTGTAGGCCGATGGCTGGAAGTGTTTGCTTAAAGCCTTGCTGCCCAACGGCGCCAACTGAATAATTCCCAACTTGCAGAAATCCGGTGCCATAGTATCCTCCCTGAAACGAATTGGTCGAATTGGGAGCCTGGCTGATCCAATGTGGCTCTCCGAGGTCAAACGAACTGTTGTTATTTTCATCCAGGTAAACGGTCCAACCTATCAACGGATTTTCAATTCCAAAATCATACTGGCCGTCCCCATTGGTGTCCTCCCACACAAAGCCATTTATTGCCCCGAGTCCCGTGGGGTCTCCAGTTCCGGAAACGGTAAACGATTCGGTAGCAACGTCCAGGCTCGTACTAGCGATTCGTACAACAGCTATACTTAGATCTCCAGTGAGCGGCGAAAACGTAACATCGAAGGTTATTGGTGGTCCTGATGGGCTTAATACTGCAGGTAACGATGTCGAAATGTTACCGAGCTGATGGGCACACGGAGGGCCAATCGGACCCGCGGAAATGAACGTACACGTCGTTAACTGCAGGCCATCGAACAGAGGATCATCCTCGTCTAGAACTAGGTCGACGCTGCCGGTATTCTGAACAGTGAAAGTCTGAGTAACGGAAGATCCCGTCACGACCGTTCCGAAATCAAAGTTTCCTGAGGGTGTGACGGAGATGATGCCAACATCGCCCGCGCCCGAAAGTGTAGCCTGTGCAGACGAGATCCCCGGCGTGCTGCTCGTAGCCTCAAGCGTTGCTGATGAGAACCCTGACGCAGAAGGGGCAAACACGACATCAATCGTCATTGACGATCCTCCACTCAAAATCATGGGAAGCGTTGTCAAAAACGGATTGATGCTGAACACGCCACCCGAAACGGCCTGAATGGAAAAGCTTGAAATACTGACGTCTTGCCCCCCTGCGTTGCTGATGGTCACTGTTTGTGGGCTTGAAGTCGTTCCGAGTGCTTGGACTCCAAACTGAACCGGGGAAGGACTAATGGTGATCACCCCTGGCAACGCAGAGCCATCTGCAGTACCCGAGATGGGTATAGTGACCGGTGCCACTCCTGGGCTACTCGAGGAGAGAACCACGTTTGCGGTTTTGGGTCCCGTGGATGAAGGAGAGAACGTCAGTTCGACGGTAATCGGAGGATCGTTCGGCGAAATTACCGCCGGAAGAGAAGTTGAAGACGAAGAGATCGAGAAAGAACCCTCAACGTCACCATTAATCGTTGCAGAATTATATGTGAGATCAACACGACCGGAATTCCAGAGCGAAAGCGCTGACGGGCTGGAGGTTGTACCTACCGCCACGGTGCCAAATGACAGCGGACTCGGGGATGCGGAGAGGACTCCGGGTTCTGCTTCCCCTGAAAGAGGTATATCCAGATCAGCGACTCCGGTAGTACTTGTCGAAGCTCGAAGGATCGCTGAAAACGGGCCGGAAGAGGATGGGGTTGACGTGACGGCCACCGTCATGGATACGCCACTCGCCAGTGTCATGGGGAGCTGGCCCGAAACTGCAATCAATGAAAAAGCTCCAGATACGTCATTGAGAATGGTGAACCCGCTTACCACCACATCTGCACCACCTGAATTTGATACGGTTATCAGCGTAGCCGGTGCAGTGGAGCCGATCGCTTGCAATGCGAACTGGAAGGATTGAGGACTGGCGACCAAAACGCCAGGAGTAGGCGCCGGTACGCCTGTTCCTATCACTGATACCGTCTTATCTGAAACACCCAGGCTTCCACTACTGAGAACAATCGATACGGTTTTTAATCCTGTCGATGTGGGTGAGAATGTTAGATCAAACAAGAAGGCAGAGCCCCCGGGAGTAATGGTTGCAGGCATCGGGCCGATTGGGGTCCCAATGGAAAACTCACCTTCGACATCACCCGTGATAGAGATCCCTGTCAGGACCAGATCAGCATTTCCCGAATTGGTTATGGTCACCGTAGACGGGTTCGAAGAAGATCCTACCACCACAGATCCAAATGACACTGGGTCAGGGTGAGCGGTCAGCACTCCGGCACCTGCCGCACCCGACAATGTCACCTCAGCAGAAGCCACTCCGCTGGTAGAACTCGATATTTCCAGTGTGGCTGTGAATGACCCTATCGCTGACGAGCTGAACGAAACGTCCGCGGTCATTTCAGCACCTCCACTCAATGTCCACGGAAGCGTTTCTGAAATAGTTGTTACGCTGAACACGCCAGAGACGTCGTCAATGATGTTGATCCCGGACACTTCGGCATCCTGATCACCTATGTTCGTGATGGTCACCGTTTGGACAGCTGATGTAACGCCGGCCGGTTGTAACGAAAACACCAAAGAATTCGGATTCGGATTCAACTCTGCGGGGGCCAGCACGTTGTTACCGAAATCGGCGCCCGTTTCGGTTGAGCCACTCACGATATTAATCGTGTGAGCACCCCCGCCGGGAGAGCTCTGCTCGAATCCAGCCGGGAGTACAATGGCGATTACAAACGTTCCTGGGGCCAGAGAGGTGAACGAATAATCGCCGTTCGAATCGCTTGTTGTTGAGGCCTCGCCGCCATCCAGCTGGCCATCCGAATCCGAATCTATGTAGACCGTCCAGTTTGGCAGCCCTGGGTCACCCGCGTCCTGGATCCCATCCCCATCTGCATCCTGAAATACGGTACCTGATATGCTGCTTTCTCTATAGGCTCCAAATACCAAGTCTTGTCTGCTGGCTTGATCTGCTATAGTAAATGTGTAGCCCCCTGAGGCCGGTTCCGTTTGAACCCATGCCGAAGGGACAACTGCAAGAACTGTATAATTCCCTGCTGCCAGTCCTCGAAATTCATACTCCCCCGAGCCGTTACTGATTTCCGACAGCTCACTCCCGTCTAGCGATCCGTTTCCATTCGCATCGATAAAAAAGGTCCATCCGGACAGGGGGGATTCGCCTTGGTTTGCTGTTCCGTTTCCATTCCGATCATCATAGGCACGACCGCCAAACGACACCTGTGCTGAGGACTGGTTGGGGAAACTCAACGCGAGCACTGTAACGATCAACAGGCCAAATCGCATAGGATCTCAGGTAACGGGTGGAGCAGTCAGAACCGGACGGGGGAGGCCCAAGTAACTGATTTTTTAAGACTAATGCTCGTCTGGTGGCTTGACCCGCACCATCAACGCCGGATTGTCGGTGATAGTTGGAATGAGATGACATTCCGTCGAGTGTGTATGGGACGCCTTTTAGGCCCTTTGGATCTCGTTAGTCGAAACGCCATCGCGCTTCTCGTTTGATCCTTGTTCTCATCCGCGCCTGATAAAAAAAGACCCCAGCCCAGTACCATATCCCGACCGGCTATTTCACCAGGGTCATTTTCTTGACGTCCACGAACTCATCAGCAACCAAGCGATACATATACATACCGCTCGAGAGCCTGGAGGCGTCGAAACGAACCGAATGCCTGCCCGCACTCAACATATCGTTGACCAGCACGGCTACTCTGCGGCCGATATTTCTGAAGTACTGCCACCCACCGAGGTGGCAGAGGCCGAGACAAACTGACCTGTTTCGAATGAGATATCAAACGTGGCCTCGAATGACGCCTGTTTGGTACTGAAAAAGACTCCGCCGCGAATGAGCATGATCGATCAGGGCCGCTGAACATATCAATGACGCTATCGAAGGCTCACAAAGGAACCGCTGTCTCTGGCTCTGCTGGTTTGCGAAATGATCCGATAGAGATACAAACCGGGGGGCAGATTATCTGGACGGAGTTCAATTTGAGCCTCTTCTCCTGCGATCAGGCTGATTTGAAGCCTCGAAACGAGTTCACCAAGCGCCGAATAGACAGAGACAGAATATTTTCCGCTCGTCGGAGCTCTGAACGTCAGGTTTGCTGTGTGACGAACCGGATTGGGATAGATTGCAGATTGAAGGGACGAGGTGAAGGGTAGCTGATCTTCCACGGCCACTGCAACACCACTGCCTTCCTGAACTCGGAATACCTGATTCGCGGTCACATCGAAAAAAGACTCAACATATCCGTTAGGCCACGTAATTCTCAGCTCACGGACGACGTTTGCGCTCCCCAGACCAAAATGAACGGGCTGAATGCTTTGACCCAGAAAATCCATTCCATCGTTCATTCTGAAGTAGGTGCCTTCTGCTGTCGTTGCACGAAGCACGGCACCGAGTCCATTTTTGTTTGAAGTAACACCTTCCAACTCGATTTGCAACCAGTTCCCGGTGATACTCTGGTTCTCGTACAGGTATGTCGCGTCTCCCCAGTTTGCGACCAGCATATCTAGATCACCGTCGCCGTCACCGTCAAACACAACAAGGCCGCGTGCTTCGGCCGATCCATTCGTGTTGCTGGACTCTGAGATATCTATAAATCCAAACGTGCCGGTTTCAGCGAGTGTGTTGCTAAAGAATCGATTTGGCGTCACTCCCTCCAGCGCCATCCCATTGACAACATACACGTCGAGATCTCCGTCCTGATCAGCATCGAAAAATTCTGTGCCCCAGGACCAGTCTGTGCGATCGATTCCCAAACCAGTGGCAGCCTCAACAAAAGGTGGGGCCTGCGTTCCGAGATAAAGCGGATTGGGCGTACCGGGTCTCATGGAGATGTTGGTGAGAAATATATCAAACAGACCATCATTGTTGACATCGCCGATTGTAGCCCCCATTCCGTTGCCTGAATCACCTACTTGATACAGGTCAGTAACGTCTTCAAACGTGTTGTTTCCCAGCCCCTTATACAATTCATTCGGGCCAAAATCATTCACCAGATAAAGGTCTGGTATGAAGTCTCTGTCGACATCGGCCGGGAGGACCGTCCATGTTCTGCCCCAGGAATCCACACCACTGGCATCCGATATGTTACTAAATGTTCCGTCTCCGTTGTTCTCGTATAGACGATTCTGGCCTGTCCACGCGTAAACGTACAGATCCAGGTCGCCGTCCACGTCCAGATCCCACCAGAGAGCACCTGCTGTCTCCAGAGAATCGCCGCTAGCAAAACTTTCCTGAAGCCCCGCCTGGACTGATACATCCTCAAACGTTCCATCACCTTTATTTTGGAAAAGTACTTCCGGACCAACATTGGTCAGAAACAGATCTGGGTCCCCATCATCGTCATAGTCGCCCCAAGAGGCTCCAAACTTGTTTCCCATCATTCGCTCGTCCCTTTTTGGGAGGAAGTCAACCCGTACCCCGGCTTCTACGGCAACGTCGGTGAAAGTACCGTCCCCGTTATTGCGATATAGTCGGTTCCAGGAGGTTGGATCAGACTCTTCATGTGGCAAATAGCCGACGAAGTAGAGATCCAGGTCTCCATCGAGGTCAAAATCTGCGACCGATATTCCATTGCTGTTGTATGCGTCAATCAGGCCAGCATCCTGTGTTTTCATAACAAATTGCTGTGCGTGTGTTTCAGAAACGGTAAGCACTGCTATGATGAGGGTCAGCAGCGCCATGACGGGCTGATATTTGTGGGGGGATGTACGCATCGACTTAAGGCTCTACTTGCATGGTAAACCTCATAGAACGTAATGGTTAGGCCTCGGAAAATCGAGGCAGAATCAGTTCAACAACATTTCAGGCGCTTAGCTACAACCCACTGGCGCCTGTCGCGAATGATTTTTGCCCTTCTGACCGCAAGTTTTGAGTTTCATCTGCTGACTTCCAGAATTCCAAATTGCGGCTACCCTATTGACATCAGTCTTCTCGAGGGTGTTAGGCAGACTACGCTAATGCATCCTGCTTATTTCTCAAAAGACCAACCAAAAGAGGAATAAACACCAAATCCGGATAAATCCGGTAGGAACCAGCTGAACACATTCCAAACGCACTCCGCCCTTCACTCAATGTGGCGACGACAAATATCGCACCCCTCGCCCAGCGCCGTCCATTTCGTAGTAAATAATGAATGGTGAAATGACCTGCGACCCCGGAGGTGACGGGCGGATTATTCGGACGCTTCGCGTCCTCATCAGTCGCTCGCTATGCGAGCTCGTGTCAAACCACTATCGGTTCTCATCCACCCACCAATGTAAAAATGCCCCGTAGGTCCTGCGGACCCGGG
>Ga0114933_10002406_pt1 | contig 19530 bp, 11 predicted proteins | sample 4SBtaG_FD_89691 | JGI IMG/M metagenome (GOLD analysis project Ga0114933, IMG submission 89691) | Deep subsurface microbial communities from Kolumbo volcano to uncover new lineages of life (NeLLi) - 4SBTROV12_W25 metaG | ecosystem: Environmental > Aquatic > Marine > Volcanic | place: Kolumbo... | reverse complement strand
TGCGTGACCCGGTTGTCGCTGCGCTCTTCTTCAGGGTCGATGAATGAGTTCCCGTTCTCGTCGTGGAACTGATTGATCTTCTTCAGCGGATTGAAAATATTCGGATCACCGACATCTGCCGGGGTCTGGGATCGGGAATCGAAGTAATCGTAGCGGACGCCTACATTCACGATGAAGGACTCGTATTCAATCTTGTCCTGGATGTACGCGCTGAAGGAAATCGGTTTGATATCTTCGAATTTCAGGAATGAAGAGGAGTTCTCATCTGGAATTCGAGGGGCAAAATCCTCTCCGGACAGCGTAGCACCCGTTTCATCAACTTCAGGAATCAATACGAATCCCTCGAGACCCAGGTTGTCCTGCTTGAACTGGAATCCTCCTTTGACGAGATGATGATCTCCCAGCTGGCTGGAAATATCACCCTTCATGAGATAGGACTTGCTGCTCCTGGTGAAGCGAAGAAGATCCGTTCCACCTCGTGCAAATCGACCGCCGCCTGTCAGGACCGTCGAATATGTTGTGCAGTCAGGATCAGCACAGACTGAATCCGGCGTGTTGATGTCAAAGTCTGTGTAGCGCGGGTCGTCGAAGCTATCGAATCGACCAACGGTAATGTCCCTGTTGAACGTTGAAAAATCGAGCGTGTAAAACGTCGTGTTGCTCAAGAGGTGAGTCACGCGACCCTTCAAATTGTACCCTTGATCTGAGGACTTGCTTCGGCCATCAGGAGACCAGCGTCTGAAGAAATCTGCTCCCCTGCTGTCTGAACTGGAGCCCTGGCCCGAAATATTCAGGATCACGCTGTTCGTGAGACGATACCTGAAGTTTCCCTGCCAACTGAGCTTTTCGAAATTATCCAGGGCAACAAGTGAACTGTCTCCCGGTGTCCCATCGGACTTGAATATGTTGGCTCCGTAGAACCACCCGTCATTCGCAAAATAGCGTCCGAGCAGGAACAGGGTTGCACGATCTGAAATGATGGGACCTTCGAGGGTCATTGCCAGATTTGAAAAATGGCCCAGATCTGTCGGTAGATAGGAATACGGGTCGACGTCCCGGTACTGCACATTCTGGCTCGTAAATCTATCTTCGTTGATACCCAGCAGGTAGTCTTCGCCTCCCGATCCAGAAACTGCATACGCTCCGGTGTAAGCCTTTACTGACCCACCAAAACGATCGGAACGCCCTTCTTTTGTCACGATGTTGATCACGCCAGACATGGCGTTGCCGAATTCCGCGTTGAACGTACCAGAGACTACTTGTAGTTCTTGAATACCGGCGTTTTCGAGCTGAATGGATGATGAGCCATCGTAACTGTCAGAAACAGGCACGCCATCGACCATGAAAACGACTTCGCTGCTTCGCCCACCGCGAACATGAAGTCCGTTGCGGTTTGTGATACCTGCCTGCACTTCCAGAATCTGTCCGAGCTCCGTCACAGGCAGCTTTTCAATCGTGTCCGCCGTTACTCTTGACTCGGAACTCGTCAAGTCTTTTTTCACCGTGACGGCATCGGCGGTTACCACAATTTCCTCATTCTCAATGACTTGCTCTGTCAGCTCGAAGTTGATTGTCGTCGTGAGGTCCAGATTGACCTGCACGCCTTCGACTTTCTGCGTGGCGAAGCTGATGAATGAAGCGATAAGTGTGTACGTGCCCGGACGCACGCCAATAATCACATATTGCCCGTCGAAATCTGTGGAAGCGCCTTGAGTAGTGCCCTCAAGAAACACGTTCACTCCCGGAAGAGGTTCACCTGTGGCGGCTTCCGTAACCGTCCCGACCAGTTTCCCCGTCTGCGCATGGGCCACGGACGTCAGCAACAGGGTCGCCGTCAGTAGAATTGACGCCAGTGATATTTTGGCTGGCAAAATCGTGGCTGGCAAAATTGCGGTTGGCAAAATTGCGGTTGGCAAAATTGCGGCTGGTAAAATTGTGGCTTTGAACATCCTCATCGGTTTTCTTCAGATGGGGTTTCGTAGAGCTCCAGCGTTGCAAGCAATGCCGGTTGTGTTTCAATAGAGTATTCGTCTCTCAGTGCTGCGGCTCTTTCTCGGACACTCACCCGAATCCAATAGGACTTGAGCTGTGCGGCCACTTTTTCCCGGGCTTCATCCACGGTTGCAGTTCGCCTCTGGATCTTGTCTTCGACGCGAAGGATTGCATATCGTCCACCGACCTCGATGGGCCCGATGATCTCTCCAATCGCCGCATCAAATACCTGGGCTGCCAGAACGCCCAACTGTTCTCGTTCCACGTATCCCAGATCTCCACCCGTCGTGAACGCACCCGGTCTGACGGACTGTGATTTCGCCAGATCGGAAAAGTTTTCGGCCGTGACGGATCGTCTGACTTCCGTTGCACTCGCACGATCTTCGAGCAATATTTCCCGAACCCGGGCTTTTTCGGCTGTCTCGAACTCGTCAGGAAATCTATTCAGATGTGCTTCGACGGAATCATCACTCACATGAAGCTCCGATTCCAGCCTGTTCCAGGCTACTTCGTAAAGAAGCTTATTTCGCTGTCTCCGCAGCGCCGTGGCGAATTCAGGTGATCGGCTTACGCCTGAAGCTGAAGCCATCTTCAACAACTCCCTTCGCACGAAAACGCCCCTCGCGAACTCGCGAAGTTTTTCGTTGGTTGTTATTGTTTCACGTTGCTTGTCCGAAGTCATCGCGGCAAACTTGAAGAACTCTCCCACGGTGAAATCTCCGGAATCAGAAGTGATGAGCACCTGCTCCCGACTTACCTCATCCGACCTCGCCTCCGTATTCAGTTCTGTCTGGCCGGAAATATCATTGAAAAGAGATTCAACTTCGCTCTGGACAAACGTGGGTGATGCAGATTCCAGGATGCGTGAATGCAGTTCGTCTTTGAGGGCGTTGCGTTTCTTCACCTCGACGTAGCGGCGTAATCCCGTTTTACGGGTGGCGAAATCGGATTCTGTCAGGATGGGGTTTTCAAACCGAGAATCGAGGCGAATAATCGAATAGCCTTGCCGCGTCTTCACAGGTCCGGATATCTGGCCGGGCATCATTTCGAATGCTGCATCCTCGAAAGCCGGATCCATCTCGTCAAACCCGAACTCTCCGACCGAGCCTCCGTTTTCGCGAAGAGACGCAGTCGAGAATATTTCTTCAGCCAGAGCATCGAAGGTTTCGCCTGATTCGAGACGGGCCTGCAGGAGTTTTGCCGCTTCTCGTGTGGGCGCATAGAGATGACTTGCGCTCATGCGCGTGTTCACGCGGGCAAACATCTTCGTGAGATCTTGCTCGCTGATGATGATCTCGCTGTAGATCTTTTGGTGCAGGTACCCCTCAATTAGCAGTTTTTGCTCAGCTCTTTCGATCTCGGTTCTGAAGAAACTGCTTTCGGTCGCGCCGTCGCGTTCTGCTTCCACAGAAAGGAGCCTCATGGAGATGAGTCGCTCCAGGAAGTCACTTCTGCGTTTGGGGTTGTCGGGCAACCCACTTTCTGTGATATAACTGAAATACTCAGTCCGGTAGTCGCCCGCTGTAATCAACGATTGCTCGACCTTCGCAACCCAGGAGTCTTCGACTGATTCGGGACCGAATTGGCTATCAAAGTTGAATCCATACCACAGCGCCGAAAAGAGAACAATGACGACAATCGGTATGAAAAATCGACTACGCATTCCAGAACAAATTGTGTGCTCTTCGAATGTCCTTGTTGCACATACCCGTGGCACGGCTACTACCATCAAAAACCGGGCGGGAGCGACGGCTGACGGCGGTTGTCATTGAATACGCTCGATTCATACGTTTGAGAAAGCGCTTACAATCGAAAAGGTGGAAACACGGGTTCGCAATGTAGTCATGGGATAACCGCCTTTTCAACCCCTTAATCCAAGTATTCAGGGGTTATTTCGTTGTCACCGCCTAATTCACATGAAACGGCGTTCTCCCCATTCTCTGGCAAAACGTGAAAGAAATGTCACTTTTCGTGTAAGCGCTTACCAAATGGGCAAAAATGGAAACCATGCGCCTGGCCGGAGATGTGGAAATGAATTGATTGCGGCAACGTCATACTGACCTGAAAACCTTGCGTGCCAATCCAATATGGAGTGGTCTCCAGACGATGTTTTGCTCACATATCAGCGAATCAGCATCACGACGGCTGATCTCGGAGGAAGACTCAAAAACAGACCTTCGCTTCCCTCCGGGGCAGCGGAGAGGTGTGCTTCCGCCGTTTTGAAGCCGATATCCCCTTTGGGCATCGATACATCGCGTGACTCATCAGACAGATTGAACACAACCCGGGCCACTTCTTCGCCCAGAACTCTGTCGTATGAAAGGATGCCCGATGCATCGTCTGCGGTCACGAATTCTGTCTTGCCGTGGCTGAACAGTTCGAGATGCTCTTTTCTGAATGTGATGATCGCCCGATAGAATGACAGCAGGTCTGCATCCACTTGCACGGGCTGCGCTTGTCGGGTCGTTCCATCTGGATACAGAACCTCGTCATCATACTCCAGGTCTTCCCAGACAATTGGTTTTCTGTTGTCAGGGTCATCCGCGCCCCACATTCCGACCTCATCGCCATTCCAGATGTGCGGACTCCCGATCCACGTAAATTGCTGCAGCAAAAGCAGTCGTTGATCGTTCTTCGTTTTAGCGTCAGGTGCATTCGTGTCATAGGCAGGATGGTCCCGCGCGGAAGCCTGGTATTTGTACAGCGTTTTATTCTTCAGTGAAGACGCAAGCCGCGGAGAGTCATGAGCCGCGGCAACGTTCATGAATGATTTCAGATTGTCACCGGGAATTCCGGCCTGCACCGAATCTATGTGAGCCACCCATCCGGATGGTCCGATGTCGGGAGGCGCTCCTGTAATCAGACTGCGCGTGGGCATGTACCAGCGGTAATGCATTACCGCGTCAAAGGCCGTGGGAACGTAGGGTTGTGGTTCGAACATTCTGTCTGGCCATTTTTCCCACCAGACCTCCCCGACCAGATAGGCGCCGGGGTTGATGTCTCTAACATAGCTCTTGTAGTCTCGCCAAAATCCAAGGGGGACTTTTTCGGCGACGTCGAGCCTGAATCCGTCCACACCGTCAGATGTGTCTCCATCTCCATTGGGATCGAGCCACCTCTTCGTCACATTGAATATGTGGTGCTTCGCGCCTTCATTCAGGTTTCCTTCGACCGGTCCACCGTCGTAGCCTTCTGGAACGCCCGTTTTTCGCAGTTCTGGAAGCTCTCTTACGCCTGCCCATCCAGAGTATGAGAATTCATCCTCTTCCGTTTCGGGATCGTCCAGACTCTCAATCCGATACCAGTCAACAAATTCAGAGGCGGACTGATTTTCAAGAATGTCCTTCCATGCCCAGAATTCAATACCGGTGTGATTCCATGAGACATCCAGGATGATTTTGATGTCCCGCGCATGCAACTCGTCGATCAGTTCGAACAGTAGACGATCCGCCGACGTGTCCACCCATGTATCCGGATCGATAGGGTCCTCGCTTGCCGTGAGTTCGAGATCACCTTCCGGATCCGGTCCAAAATTACGGTCGATATGTCGGTACGTTCGTGCATCATACTTGTGGAGCGAAGGAGCATCGTTTATGGGATTCAGGTAGACAGCCGTGATTCCGAGATCCGCGAGATAGTCTACTTTGTCCAGCACTCCCTGAAGATCGCCGCCGTATCTGCGGGACTGAACTGTTGTATAGAATGGTTCGCCGCTGGCGCGGGCCCAATCCTCTTGTGCGTTCCAGTCCTGAGTCCACCTTGTGGTTTCGAAGCCCTCGGCCATCAGGTGAGGCCACGATCCCCTGATATCTTCGAGCGACTGGTCATTCGACGAGTCACCATTGCGAAAACGCTCGACAAAAATTTGATACCAGATGGCCTCCTGGGACCATTCGGGGACATCGTCGGTGTTGTGTTCCACTGTTTGCGCTGCGCAGCCGGTGACCAAATAGGACAGGCTCAGAATTCCCAATGCAATCAACAATCTGCTGCAGTACGTGAATCTCTCGTTCTTATTCAATTTTCAGTCATTTTGGATCGTGGAATAGGACAATAAGTTATCTTCGGCCCGTTCCAAATCGCAATACACACATCAGGTAGGATACAAGTGGCGAAAAGCCAGGACATCAAGAAGCCTCCTTTCGGATCAGAAACCGAGCTTTCGCGCGGAAAAAGGATGTTTTTCTCTGTCCTCTCTCTGGTGATTCCGTTTTTCATGCTGGTTCTTCTTGAAGTGGGCCTCAGAATTGGAGGGTATGGCGAATATCCTCCTCTTTTCAAACCGATTCCCGGATACGAAGCCTATCTGCAGCCCGATGAACGAGTCGCTGCCCGCTATTTCACATCCATTGAAAATATCCCGGGTATCCCATTCGATTCCTTTCGTAAGGAAAAAGACCCCGATGCAATCCGCATTGTAGTTCAGGGAGGCTCGACGGCCGCTGGTTTTCCGTTTTATTTCGGAGGCAGCTTTCCGGACATGTTGGAGCAGCGCCTGCTCATGACCTTTCCTGGTCGGCCGATTGAGGTAATCAATACCGCCATGGCCGCGGTCAATTCTTACACACTGCTCGATTTCACTGATGAAATTCTGGAGCACGATCCTGATGCGATCCTGATCTACGCTGGCCACAATGAATACTACGGAGCGCTCGGCGTCGGCTCCTCTCAACTTCTTGGAACGAATCCGGCCCTCATCCACCTGTATCTGGGTCTGAAACGATTTCGCACGACACAACTCCTGCAATCAGTAATCAGGGGCGTTGTCGGGCTGTTTTCGTCTTCATCCGATGATGGACCTGCTGGTGCCACACTCATGCAGAACATGGTCGGAGAACAGCGAATTCCATTGGATTCTGAACTGTATGAAGCAGGCCTCAATCAATTTTCCTACAATCTCGACAGACTTCTTGAAACGTATCAGGAAGCCGGTATTCCGGTGTTCATCGGGACTGTAGCCAGCAACGAGCGGGATCACCGGCCGTTCATTTCGGGCTCGGGTGCGCGCGAGGCTGCCGAGGCTGGATCAGGTGATACTCGATCGAACACCGAAATCGAATCAACAATTCGCGAGGCGGTCGGACTTTTCGCATCTGGAGATTCCACACGCGGCATGGAATCCATTTCGTCTGTCATTGCAGAACATCCGACTTATGCGTCCGCCTATTTCGCGAGAGGACGGATGAGCGAAGCGCTTGGTTCGTTCAATTCGGCGAGAGAAGACTATCAGATCGCCAAAGAGTATGACGAACTACGATTTCGAGCACCTGCGGCGCTGAATACCATTATTCGCGAAAAGGCCACCGCTCACGGTGCCACATTGGTGGAAACCGAGGAAGCTCTGCGTGCGGCATCACAAAATGGAATCATCGGCTCATATCTGATGCTCGAGCATTTGCACCCGACCATTCAAGGCTATTTCGTGATAGCGGATGCCTTTTACGACGCACTGGCTGAAGTTGACTTCGGCGCTGAATCAGCGAGCGGGTGGGAAACAGAAATTGGCGACAGGGCAGCGCGAACGAATCTGCTCATTACTCCGCTTGACTCACTGGTTGGAGTCTATCGTATTCAGCAACTGATGGCGAACTGGCCCTTTCAACCGGTTGGCGGCAGTACCGTGCAATTCGACACGCTTCACGCGGAAACAGCCGTCGGCGATCTCGCTCTTCGTCTGTACCAGAAGGACATCAGACGAATCGATGCGCTTGACGCCCTTCAGCAGACGGCAACCCGTGTGGGTGATTACGTCATGGCGCTTCAATCCATATTCGCGATCATACAGAGGTATCCGTTCCTGCCCGGCCCATACTTGTCCGCAGCGAATATTCAGATGGGCATCGGGCGACTGGCAGAAGCCGAGCAATATGTACTCGCATCACTCGAGCGTGGAGACAGCTCGGAGGGCCGTCAGATTCTTGGAAGTCTGCTCCTGAACAAGAATATGCCCGAAGAATCCCTTCCGCATCTGGAGCAGGCGCTGGTACTCGAGCCGGGTAATATGGGTGCCCGATACAACCTTGCCGGAGCACTCGCTCTCTTGCAGCGCTACGACGAGGCCCGGGTGCAAGCGGAAACGGTTCTGAGAGACCACCCTGACAACGTTGACGCGAGAAGACTGTTGGAATCCTTGCCTCGTTGATGCGGCCGCCGGGGGCAGACTACATGTCTTCCCAGTACTCTTCCGGCATTTCACGAGCCAGGGCGAGCGCTCCTTCTGCGCCAGCAAACAGAGGATCATCGATCACAGTAACCTTGAATGATCCGTATTCCTTCAACGAATCGGTCAGCATCGAATCCAGACCCCTGATCTGGCTTCCACCGCCTGCGAGGTAGATGTTCTTTTTGACTTCCTCCTGGAAGTCCGGCTCGTATCGCGTGATCAGATCCATGACGCCCTCTGCCATCGGGGCAACAATACCCTCACATACACGCTGCATTTCTGCGGTGATATCGAGCGTTGTAGAAACGCCGGAAACTGGGGCATTGACCTTAACCCTTGATCGCGCAGAACCGACAAAACCCTTGTCCTCCTTGTAGGAACGCACCATCGTCTCCGAGAACGAGGCATCCGGATAGTTTTCGTTGAGGAGGTTCATGAGTTGGCGGTCAATAAAGTCGCCTCCCAATGAAAGTGTACGCTGATCTTCTTCTCCGGGCATCGTGCCGTGCATGATGCAAAGATCGACCGTGCCTGCACCCACATCGATGATCAGAGAATTGTTGAGCGTCCCCAGTCCGTATGCCACCGCAAACGGCTCAGAGACTACCATCAATCGGTCAGCATATTCCTTGACAGCGTCCCTGATGGCGAGCTTATTGACGCGCATCGCTTCGGCAGGAACACCGACGGCGGCAAATACCTCCGTTGCTGATCCAGGCTTGATCTGCTCGATCAGAAAATGGACGAGTTCGCGAACCGCTTCTTCGTCTCGCTCCGTGCCTTCGCGAATCACTCCCTGTTCCAGTGGCCTGGACAGATTCAGAGACAGCCGATGTTCGAGGGCCTCATCTCCAAAGAGAATATTCTTGCCGAGCATTTTGCGTGACACAAAATCCCGCGGCCATCCTACATAACTCTGGACCCAATCCTTCTTGCCGTTACTTGCGGCGATGGCACTTCGAGAGGTGCCCAGGTCAATTCCGATATAAACAGTGGAGTTGGATTTTTTCGGAGGCATGGAACTGTCGTTTTTCTATCGGCTGTCTCTTGGGCCGGTGGGTTACTGATTCTCTTCCCGGTTCATGGTTCTCAGATAATTGACCACGCCTTCTTCCAGAAAAAGAGCGAGTTGCTCCCTGTATTCAGGAGTCGCCAGGCGGGCCTCTTCATCCTCATTACTAATTACACCAATTTCAGCTAGGATGCTAGGGGCATGAACTCCGACAAGCACTACGAAAGGGGCTGACTTGATGCCCCAATCAGATACATCTTCGTTCAGGCGTTGGGTGTTTCGGAACAGGCTCGACTGCACGGCCTGGGCGAGTCGCCTGGATTCCTGCAACTTTATCTGGTCCCCCAGGGCATTGGTCATCCGGTTGAACTCAGCCACCGAATAATCGGAGTTCTTGTTTTCAATTTCTGCCAGGCGTAGTGAAGTTTCGTCGACCTGCGACCCGAAATAGTACGTCTCCAAAGCATAGACTGGCTCGCTCGGAAAGTAGTTCACATGGATGGACACAAACAGATCTGACTCACCCGCGTTCGTGATCTCCGCCCGCTCGCGCAGGGTCAGGTACGTATCGTCGGATCGCGTCATAACAACGTTCAATCCGTGATTTGATCGTAATCTGCGGGCCAGACGAAGCGAAACGTCCAGTGTGATTTCCTTCTCCTCCAGCCCTTCCTTTCCCGAAGCGCCTGGATCAGCCCCACCATGGCCAGCGTCAATCATGACCGTACGAACGGTCAGGTCAAACAGCTCGGAGAGGGGGACGTCGCTATCGGTTAGACCAGAGAGGTCTACTCCCCGCTCGTCAGACATTACCGAAATTGAATCCACCGGTACAGCCAGAGAGAGAGACGAATTGTCATCACCGGAGGATGGACTCACGGCATCGTCGCCACCCGTTGTGAACCAGAATACTGAAGCAACCGCGACGAGGAGAATAATGAATACGCTCCAGTATGATCCGCCCTTTCCTTTCGGCCTCCGATTCCAGGTGCGGTCTCTCACACGACGATTGTCCTCGTAGACCTCCCTTAAAATATGTCCTTTGTCTTCGGCAGTCATTCGATGATCAGACGAAGCGAAGACCTGTCCGGGAAGGAACAGGCCCGTCGCATCGCAATACGTAATACTATATAATAGTATACTATCCACGATTCAGGCGGGTGCCCGACGAATTGGATGCACCCGTTCCTGCAAACGTGTCAATCCAGAACCGGTTGCGAATCACTCTTGGCCAGATCACATTCCGGTCTGCACCATTTCACTTGCGCAGGACCGAACGAGGGAAGCCTAGGCCTCCTGGAGAGATGCCGACTCAGCAATAACCGCATCCTGTACGTGGCGAGGCATCGACTCGTACCGGGTGAACGACGAGCGATGCAGTCCCCTTCCCTGTGTCATCGAACGCAACGAAGTTGAGTAGCGATACAATTCGGCTTCAGGGGCCTGAGCCAGAATTTTCTGGAATACGCCCTCTGCTTCCATTCCCTGAATCCTGGCGCGACGAGTGTTCATGTCACCCATTACATCGCCCGTGTAAGAGTCCGGTACAAGAACCTCAACATCATAGATGGGCTCGAGCAGAACCGGATTGGCGTTTCGGAACGCGTCCTGGAAACAGGCTCGAGCGGCTGACTTGAAGGCAGCTTCGTTTGAGTCAACGGCATGCATACTGCCATCATAAATCACGACTCGAACGTCACCAACCGGATAGCCTGCAATAGGTCCCGTGGCGCATGCTTCAATGACTCCTTTCTGGATGGCTCCGAAGAAGCGCCGCATATCGATAACACCACCGACGATCCCATCGATGAAATGAATCGTCCCGCCCCACGCAGTCTTCTCCATGTGCTCTTTGCGCACCTTGATGTCGTCCGGTGGAACGAAATCGCCATCGGCGGGCTCTACCAGCATCTTGATATCGGCGAACTGACCCGCGCCTCCCGTCTGTTTCTTGTGACGGTATTTCGCGCGAGCACGTGACTGAACCGTCTCGAGATAGGCTACTTTTGGCCTGATGAATTCAATATCGACCCCAAAACGCTTTTTCAGCCTGTATTTAGCAATTTCGAGCTGCATTTCTCCTTGAGCACCCAGAACGAGCTGGTGAAGATGCTGGTCATGCGTAATGCTGAGTGATGGATCTTCTTCGTGCAACTGGTGCAGTCCCTGAGCCAGTTTGTCTTCTTCCCCATCGCGAACCGTGACGACGGCCGTCTTGTAGGACGGTGAAGGAAACTCGATTTCCTCCATTACCACCTTACTTCCTTTGCGATGAAGCGTATCGTTGGTATGGGAATTTTTCAGTTTGACGAGAGCTCCCAAGTCGCCGGCATACATCTTGTCGACCGCATCACGATCATGTCCGTTAATCGCGAAAAGTTGACCCAATCTTTCCGTGGCACCAGTGTGGGCATTGACCAGGTCCAGGCCTGGCGAAAGCGTACCCGAGTGGATGCGGAAGAATGAATAATCGCCGACGTGAGCCTCCGCCATGGTGTGGTAGATGAAGGCAACAGGCTCACCGGCAGAATCGGGTTTGATGGTTCCACCACCAACCGTTCTCGCTTCCGGCATCTGATTCGGGGTCGGGCAGACGTTTCCGACAAACTCCATCAGTCGGGCTATACCGATATTCTCAGTCGCGCTGGTAAGGAAGATTGGAAAGAGCTGATGTCGGATCATGGCTTCGCGAAGACCACTTCGCATTTCCTCTTCCGTGAGGGTGCCTTTGTCGAAATACAGCTCCATCAAGCTCTCATCATTTTCGGCGATGTTTTCGATCAGTTCGTTATGTAGCTGCTCAGCTTCGTCCACAAATTCCTCGGGGATGTCCGTCTGAGTCATGTGACCTTTGTTATCGAACGTGATGTGCTTCATCACGAGAACATCTATGACGGCGCGGGATCCGCCGCCCACCGGAAGCTGAACGACCGTGGCTCCACGGCCGAATCGATCCTGAATCTGTTCGATCAGGTTCCTGAAGTCCGTTTTATCTTTGTCTAGCTGATTTATCACGAACATGGAAGGAGTACTTTCCTTCACCGCTGCCCGCCACGCCAGCTCTGTGCCGACCTGTACGCCTTCACCGGCGTTGATTACAAAAAGGGCCGAATCGACAACGTGCAGGGAAGCTGCCACTTCTCCGACGAAGTCTGGGTAGCCTGGTGTGTCGACTACATTGATCTTGTTTCCGCCGTACTCGACGTGTAGAAGAGAGGCAAAAACTGACATTTCACGCTCTTGCTCACTGGGGTGGTAGTCACTTATCGTGTTTCCCTCTTCAATGGTCCCCATGCGCTGTATCGCTCCTGTTTCCAGGAGCATGGCTTCAGCCAGCATGGTTTTACCACTCCCCTGGTGTCCTACCAGCGCAATATTTCGAATGTGATCAGCATCGTAAACTTTCATCGTGTGCCCCTTTTTGAATAACTCCTCGACTCAGAAAATCAGGGCTGATAAGATACGCTCGCATTCAGAATTGTCAACCCACTACAATCTCGCTTTTTGATGTCTGGAAGGCCTATTTTCGTGTAACATCGTCCCAGGATCAGTGTCCGATCATCAACGGGTTCAAAAAATGCATTGGAACATGTCCCGGCCCTGCTCATTTGTCGGCTTTTTTACGCCCTGATGAACTCTTTTCTTGCCATAGAAACCACTTCCGATGTGTGCAGCGTTGCTCTCATCACGCGGGGTCGAATTCTGAGCCGCGAAACAGATGAAAAGCGCGCTCACGCGCGTCTACTCGTGCCCATGATTCAGGAGCTGCTGGAAGAGGCTGGCGAGGAACTGGCAGGAGTGGCGGTATCGGGTGGACCCGGCTCCTATACCGGCCTCCGAATAGGAGTTTCAACGGCAAAGGGGCTGGCCTGGTCAAGATCCCTTCCTTTTTTCGCGGTTTCGACCCTGGCATCACAGGTGAGCCGGTTCAATCTGGACCATTCAAAAGATTCGGCCCGTGGTGTGCTTTCCCTTATCCGTGCGAGAGGAAGCGAGGTTTTTTCGAAACGCTTTGAAATTGACGGAGATGGCAAAGTGCACGAGTCTCCAGCGAATGCAAACTCAAAAGCCGGCGCCGTTCAGGTTCTCGACAACCTGGAGGTATCCGGATCAGACTTCGTGGTTTCTCACGATGAGTCGCTGATTCAAGAACTGAGGGAGATGTTTCCAGGTATTCAGACCGCTCTGACACCATTGGTGGCGGAAAGCATGGCGCCTCTGCTGCTGAATCAGGAAGACGAGTATCGCGTAAATGACCTATCTTCGTTTGAACCCTTTTATTTGAGGGAGTTCACGGCAAAGAAAAGCGCAAAAAGTGTTTTCGACAGACTTCCGTTCTGATCAAACAACCCATTTAAACCCATTTTTAAGCAATAGATGGACTGGTTCAAGCGTAAATCTGCAGGTATCAAGACGAAAAGTAGCGGTAGAAACGACGTCCCCGACGGCCAGTGGGTCAAATGTGGTGGATGCGGCGAAACCGTTAATCGTCGTGAACTCGAAAAACAGTGTCTGGTCTGTCCGAAGTGCGATTATCACTTCAAGATGTCCAGTACCGACTATTTCGACCTTCTTTATGACGGCGAATACGAACTGTTCGACACGAATCTTCTCGCAACAGACCCTCTGGAGTTCTCCGACAGAAAAGCGTACTCGGATCGTCTGGTCGCAACACGAGACAAGACCGGCTTGAGCGACGCCGCGAAAGCTGCGGTGGGCAAAATAGGTGGACACGAGCTGTCCATTTCGGCCATGGACTTTTCGTTCATCGGCGGGTCGATGGGATCTGTGGTTGGCGAAGTCGTCGCCCGCTCGATCAAGCGTGGTTACGAACGCGGTATTCCCGCGTTGGTCATCGCACAGAGCGGTGGAGCACGAATGATGGAAGGTGCCCTCAGCCTGATGCAGATGGCGAAAACGAGCGCGCATCTCACCAGACTTTCAGAGGCGGGGCTACCATTCATCGTACTTCTGACGAATCCAACGACGGGTGGTGTGACAGCGTCGTTCGCCATGCTCGGCGATATCCACATCGCAGAGCCCGGAGCCCTGATTGGTTTTGCCGGCCCAAGGGTTATTCGCGAGACTATGGGGCAAGATCTTCCGGAAGGATTCCAGACGTCAGAATTCCTGAAGGAAAGGGGCTTCGTGGATTTGATTATCGACCGACGCCAATTGCGTGACGAATTGGCCCACCTGCTCGACCTGATCATCGAAAAGAAGTGAGCTGATCGACCGTCATTTTCCGGATTCCTGTTTTTCGGAATCGAATAAAAAACGAAAAGCCCGGCGCACCCACTTCGCCGGGCTTTTCTTATTGCAGCTACTGAAGTTAAATCGCCCTATCAGAGAGGCCTTGAGTAGCTCACCCGATCCGATTATATAGGATAAGACGCGGGATTCGAGTCGGTGATTGCCGAACGGTCAAAAGCAGTCAGTGAACCGCTCCAACCGGGGGTGGATCGGAACACGCTGAACGCATTTGGCAGATACATTTAACAGACTTGAACGAGTGTCGATAACAACTTCAGAATGGCTTCCCACTCCCGAACATATTTCCTGGCACTCATCCTGACGGTGTTTTCAGTGATGAGCGTAAATGCGTTTCCCTTTTCCAAATCGAATGTGGAGTCATATTCGTTTGTAGATGAGATACGCGTTAGCATCATGAATCATCTGGATCTGGATGCCGTGTCGGTTTCCTCCAGAACAGGGTCCATGACTGTCATGACCGATTCGGAGTCATTCTCTATCCGGAATTCTGAGTCCGTCTCTTTGGTACGGAGAAATGACCGTGTCGAATTGAAAATTGGTGGAAAGAAAATTTCGAGTCCATTCGTAACCATCGTATCCCCACCGGGCGGTTCATTCGACGTTCAGGTAAACAACAGATCGAACATTCGAACATATACGGGATCCCTTGAAGTCGGAGTTCAAGACCGCTCGACGGACCTGGATATCGTTAATCGTGTCCCCCTCGAAGATTACGTGGCTTCCGTGGTTGGAGCTGAGTATGGACTCGACGACCTGGAAGGAGCGAAAGCTATGGCTGTGGTTGTTCGCACGTACGCCCTGCACGCCCTGCAGAGTGGGAAAAATGTGAGCGACGGTGAGAGTTTCCAGGTATACCGGGGACTGAGTCACTCGAACGAAGCTTCCAGACAGGCTGCACGTTCGACGGCCGGTCAAATTTTAACACATGACAGCAGTTTGATCGAAGCCGTCTACTCCGCTTCCAACGGTGGTCATACCGCTGCAAACCACAGCGTATGGGGAACGACTCCCAAGCCGTACTTGCGGGCTCGCAAGGATCCGTTCGACGCAAAGGTATCACCCCACAAGAAATGGAAGTGGTCAGTGGACACAAGGAAACTTAAAAAGGTGTTTTCGGACATCTACGGATTCGAAGTCACCGATATTCTGATTTCCGACACCTCCGATGACGGCCGGGTAACAGACGTTCGACTTCGTGGAAACGGTGGATCCAGAAACATCACCGGCTCTTCTTTCAGGGCCACCATCGCCCGTTCTTTCAACGAGACGTCTCTCAAGAGCACATACTTCAAAATGCGTAAATCAGGCGGATCCTATGACTTTGACGGTCATGGTTTCGGTCACGGAGTCGGACTCAGCCAATGGGGGGCGCACGGAATGGCCCTCGACGGACGATCATATTTCGAGATTTTGGAATTCTACTACGCGGGAAGCCAAATCGAGCAATCGCCTGCTTCCGGGTTGGAGGCACCGGGTGTTGAAATCAACGTCCTGACACAATCTGGTAATTCGGAGCAAACGGGATCCTGGACATCCAACCCGAGGCGCGCATCTCACTCTGATCGTGGCGACAAAGCGCCGACAGAACGTGACTCCAAAGCGAGCGAGAACTCAGAAGCTACAAAACCTGAAACGTCTGATTCTCGTGAAAGCGAAAAGCGGACCGGGCGCAAGAGAAAAAGCCGTATCGGCTGGTAGCCGCTACCACCGGGACATACGCCCCGTGAACGCTGATTTTCCAATTTCTCTTTCCCGCTTCAGGAAGCTTCCAATTTCGCCTTTCCAAATTCCGGATCGATCTTAACCAGCGACGCCACGACAAATCCCGGAATCGTTGAAATCAGCACCCAGACAAAGAAGTTCTGATATCCCAGGAATTCCTGAATTGCTCCACTGAACATGCCCGGAATCATCATACCCAGAGCCATAAAACCCGTCAAAAGGGCAAAATGGGCTGTTTTATGCTCACCCTCGGCCGCATAGATCATATACAGCATGAAAGCTGTGAAGCCGAAGCCGTACCCAAATTGTTCGACGACCACCGCGACGTAGACATACACGGGTGATTCTGGTTGGAATATCGACAGCAGTAGATAGGCCACATTCGGCAGATTGATGGCGGCAACCATCCACCACAGCCAGTATTTGAGTCCGTTGCGTGCTGCCACGAATCCGCCCAACAGCCCGCCGAGCGTAAGAGCGATGAGCCCGAACGTCCCCTTGATAACTCCGACCTGTATCGTGCTCAGTCCCAGGCCTCCATCTTGAATCGGATCCAGCATGAACGGACTCGACATTTTGACCAGTTGAGCTTCCGAAAACCGATACAAAAGAATAAACAGAACGGTTATCCACACACCCTTCTTCGTAAAAAACGTCCGGTACGTATCTACGAAATTGCCCAGCACGCCAGATTCGGCATCTGTAATGGCAGTTACATCCGACGAAGGTCGTGGAAGCGCAAATCGATGATAGGTGGCCAGAACCAGGAACAGCGCCGCGACACAGCCCATCGAGATTCCCCAGGCAACGTTGAGGCTCGGTTGTGTCAATTCAAGTTTTCCAGCAATGATTACCAGCCCTCCCTCGCCGGCGATCATGGCTATCCGGTAAAACGTACTCCTGATGCCGACAAACCAGGCTTGATTCGAATCGTCGATGGCCAGCATGTAGAACCCGTCGGCGGCGATGTCGTGGGTCGCGCTCGAGAAGGCTATCAGCCAGAAAAACATCAGCGACCATCTGAAAAATGCCGGTCCGGGAATTGTGAGGGCGACCCCCGCCATCGCCGCCCCGATCAGCAATTGCATCGCAACGATCCAGAATCGCTTTGTTTTCAAGATGTCCACAAACGGACTCCAAAGCGGCTTTATGACCCAGGGCAGATAGAGCCAACTCGTGTACAGAGCAATATCTGCATTCGATATTCCCAGCCGCTTGTACATGATCACACTGACCGACATGACCATCACATACGGGATGCCTTCCGCGAAATACAGACTCGGTATCCATCGCCATGATTTGCGGCGCTCTCTCAGGGAAGTGTTCAAGTCTTTCAAGTCAGTTGGGCGTTGAGTGCTGTGTATTCAGTTTGAGAGAGGTTTTGTGCCTGGTACTTACGACTTCAGACGTTTATTCATCGCAGGTATTCGAGAATCGCTTTCATGAGACGGTTTCTCGACTGCGCGAATTCGATTGTCTCGAACGGGAATCCCATAACCACCGCCCCGCCTTTTCCACCTCTTCCGATGACGGCGCCCATGTTGTTGTCGCTGTAACGCATCAACATTTCGCTGTCGTCCGCAGCTTCCAGTGCGTCCGGGCTCTCGACGCGATACACTGATCCGGTTGGATCGGTGTTGAATTGCAGCTCGGCATCTCCATCCATCCAATATTCCAGAGCGTACGCCGCTCCCCTCTGTACGGCGTGGTCAGTCCGCCAGGTGAAACCCAGCACCTGGGAGGCGAACTCCCGGTTTTCGGCCGACGCCTCGGGTCCGGCAAGATCCGTCGCAACATGGGCGCCGGAGATCAAAAGAGATCCGCCCTTGTCCACGACGGCTTTTAGATATCTCTGCATGGAAGATGGAACAGCTTCGAAGTCCGTGAGACGACCCGGCCCCACTATTGTCTTCTCCTCGCCGAGAATGACATCAACGATCGGGTAGTCATCAGAGACAGCACGAGCGGATACCTCCTCATCGCCTTCGAGCAATTCGTCTGTAACTGTGGAAAAAGCATATCCGGAAGCTAAAAGAGCAGCGCCGTGAACCGAAGGATAGTTGAACGTATTGCCGGTCAGGATCTGAGTCTCGAATGTTGAGAAGCTCGCACCGTGGCCCGGAGAATCATCATCCAGCCACGGTGAATCTGAATCGAAGTCATACTGTGTCCCGATGAACGACAGGTCATATCGGTCCGCAACACCCTCGTCCAGAAAGTTGGCGAACCCGCGAAAAGAACCATATTCGATGCTGGCCGGCGCCGAAACCCGGTCAAAAGCGGCAATTATGAGAGCATCTCCGGTTTTCAGATCATCGATGGGCCTGCCTGCTGAAACCTCTTCTGAGGGCATACTCTCCCCTCCTCCGTTCACAGCTCCGACCCTGAAGCTGTATACCACTCCTGGCCGTGCATTCTCCAGAATGAACTCGGGGTTGCCGACCCGACGTCCATTGTCGAAAGAAGAGCGATCCTCACGGATATAGACCACATATTCATCAGGTGCTGCCGAAGGCTCCAAAGGGTCATCGACTCCCCGCCATGACAGTTGTATCGTATCGCCACTCCATTGCGCACGCAGGTGCGTTACCGGCAGAGGTTGAATAATGGCGTCCGTTCCATTCTGGTGCGCCAGGAAACGAACCATGCTCTTGTAAATCGAGCGAGCCACATCAAATCGGAATCTGGGATCCAGCCCAAACTTCATGTCGGCCAGATTTTGGTGCGACATCAGTTCAAGGAGGACTCCCGGAACGTTGGGTCGTACCGCCTCGCTGTAGTCCCGGTCCCAAATGTCCCGGCGGGACCAGGTTGAGTCGTACAGCGCCCAGATATCCTCGACGATCGAAGTCTGCATGATATCGCCCAGATCACGATTGGAAAATCGCGACAAACCATCTGGAAACACTTTCTCGGCTTCCATTCCCTCGGAACTGTAAATCATCAGCGTTCCTATCGTGTCATCCGATCGGGTAATGCCGGCATCCGTGTGAAATGCCAGAGATATATCAACGGGGACATTCAACCCCTTTTCCTGCCGATTTTTGTTTGGCCCGAGTGGGGCTCCTCGCAGGTAATTGACCCACTCTGCGCGACCCCGATAATCATCGACATAGTCGTTCTCCGTTTCCGTCACATTGTAGACCAGCCTGTCTGGCATGCCGGAGAATTGCATGTAGTAGCGAGCTCCTTCCGTAAATCTTGGCCTGCCGCTCGTCTTCCCCTCTCGAGACACCGAGCCCATTCCGCCGCCAAACCGCACTGCGTCGGCACTGATCGCCTTTCCTATGTCAGAACTTGTATTTGACATCTCCACACGTGCCATATCTGGATTAACGCCTTCCGCGAACTGAAACGTTCCCAGCTA
>Ga0114933_10002401_pt1 | contig 19545 bp, 18 predicted proteins | sample 4SBtaG_FD_89691 | JGI IMG/M metagenome (GOLD analysis project Ga0114933, IMG submission 89691) | Deep subsurface microbial communities from Kolumbo volcano to uncover new lineages of life (NeLLi) - 4SBTROV12_W25 metaG | ecosystem: Environmental > Aquatic > Marine > Volcanic | place: Kolumbo... | reverse complement strand
ACTCTTACGAAGCGGATTTTTTGCAGTTGAATATTTCGAAGGCCAAGTCTAAACTTGGCTGGAAGTCGACATGGGGATTGAGTTATACATTGGAAAAAATTATTATTTGGCATAGGGCATGGCATAATAAGGAAGATATGCAGGCCATTTGTCTTGCAGAAATTGAAGAATATGCCGGAAACTTAAATGAATAATAAACGTATAAAAATAATGTGTCGTGAGATATATTGGAATATTAACTTGGAATTAATTCCAGGCTATTGTATTTAATGAAATTCCATACAACAAAGTTTAAAGATTTATATGTTGTTGACTTTATTCGGTTTGAGGATGAAAGGGGGGTCTTAGTAAAACCTTGGGTTGTTAATGAACTGGAAAAAAAATTTGGATCCAATATGGAGACATATATTACGAGTTCAAAAGCCGGCACCATAAGAGGCTTGCATTATCAAAAAGGCTTTGCAGCGCAAAACAAATTTATAACTTGTTTAAGTGGAAAGATAGAGGATGTTGCTGTAGATTTACGGCATAAATCGGCCACTTATGGGGAGGTTTACAGTATCACATTAAATGAAATGGATGGTCGTGGTGTCATAATACCAGAGGGTTTTGCTCACGGTATTTATGCTTATGATGATTCTTTATATGTGGCTTTTAGCAATCAAGATTACACCCCGTGTGAAGAAGGAGGGGTTCTCTGGTCTTCAATCCCTATTCTAAGAAATCTTCCCGTAAATTTTGTTTCTAAAAAGGATGCGCAGCTGCCCGAACTTAAAGAAATGCTAGATAAATGAAGGTGATTTGTACTTTAACGCACCTCTTTATTTTACCAATTTAAGATTGAAAATCAATGATACTAGGGTAAATACATTGGAAAATTTATTATGAAACAGATTGCTAAAAAATTAATTGACAAAGTATCAATTTTCAAGATACTTTTTGATATTTTAAAATATGTTTTGAGAAAGTCATCAATAACATCGGTTTACCCAATTCACTTTGATGGCTGGAAAATGGCAACAGGGACTCGAACACCATGGACGAATGGTGGTAGTAGCGACTTGTCTCGTCATTTTTCTGAAACAGACTCTAAGTTGAAAAAGTTAGTTGAAGAGAAAAAAATTATACTCACTCAATTTAAACCGCAAAATGTATTGGCTGAGATAGAAGGCCTTATGTGGCGACATTACCTTGTTTATTGGAGTGTTAATTATGCTGTTAAAAACACAAAATCTAAAATGAATAAATTTGCAGAGTTTGGTGTGTGCGATGGTCTTACAATATTTTATGCAATTTCGGCAGCAAAAAAATCACAAGAGTCATTCAAAGCTTATCTTTATGACGCATGGGATGGAATGAAAGAAGAGTTGCTACTTAGCTCCGAAAAGACATCTGCCGGTAGTTATTCTTATCTAAATCTGGAAAACACTAAAAATAATTTGAGCCACCTTAATGTTAAAGAGCTTATTTATAATAAAGGATACACTCCAGAAGTATTTGATAGTGTAAAAAATCCAGAAGAACTTGTATGGATACATATCGATCTAAACTCTGCCATGCCAACAATAAGAGTTTTAGAAAAGTTTTGGGATCGTCTTGAAATGGGTGGTCTTATTTTACTTGATGATTTTGCATGGCCGGGCTATGAAGATACCCAAGCCGAAGTTGAAAAATGGGCCTGTGATAAGAAATGTAATATTCTTCATTTGCCGACAGGGCAGGCCATTGTGTTTAAACTATAAGGAATTGATTTTTATAAATCAAATTTAGTGCTTAACTCTACTTTTAAAAAAATAAAATATGAATAACAAAGAATTAGCAGATATTTTTTATTTGACACCTAAGCTTTCAATTAAGAACGATACATACTTCGATACTTATGAGTTTATTTTTAATTCATACAGAGGTAAGTCGATCACCCTTACTGAAGTTGGGGCCTTTAATGGCGGATCATTACATATGTGGAGAGAATACTTTGGCGATAAGGCCAGAATTATAGGGGTAGATTTCAATCCAATTGCTCGTGAATTGGAAAAAGATGGGTTTGAAATTTATATTGGAGATCAAGAGAGTTGTGAGTTTTGGTTAGATCTGAAGAGCAAGATTGGCGATGTTGATATTATTTTAGATGATGGTGGGCATAAGAATGGTCAGCAGATTTCTACTTTATATAATGGTGTTGAATTGATAAAAGATGGCGGTGTAATTGTTATTGAGGATACACATACAAGTTATTTTAGGCGGTTTGGAAATCCAGGTCCTTTTTCTTTTATCAGATATTCAAAGAGAATTGTTGATATAATTAATTCAAGATTCCAATATGTAAAATCCAAAAAATCAAAGTTTTATAGTAGTATTTGGAGTATTGGTTATTTTGAGTCAATAGTGGCCTTCTATGTTGATCGTTCGAAAAGTCATACTGGATCGCCAGTTGCAAGCCAAGGAAAGTCAATTGGAGCAATTGACTATAGAAATCATTCGGATTCATCTGTAATAATTCTCTCAAAAATTGAGAATTGGATAAATTCTTTTAAAAATAGTAAAGCAATAAATAGACTAATATCAAAATTCTTCGATTGGTTGATTTATTGTTATGAAGTCGTTGGCGACTTTAAACTATTAAAGTACTTTAAATAAAATGAAAGTCTATCTATGTACGACGGCAACATCAAAAAAATATAAAAGCTGGTCGAATATTCCTTATTTATTGCATAAAAATTTTGAGAGAAGCGGGTATAAAGTAAAAAATTTTGTTTTAAGAGAGTTTCAACCGATTAAGTTCTTATTTAATCTACCTGTAAGAGTGCTAATTAAGTTTTTTGGTTTGAAGACCACATATTATTATGTAAGAACTCCATTGCATTTTTTCTTTACCTATATTTATAGTCAATATATCCGATTTTTATCGGATGATAATGACATAATGATTGTGCAAGGTTTTTCATATCCTCCACATAACAATAAAAATAAAATGCTAATTTTGGGCGACTGGCCCTCTTCATACTTGTTTGATCATTTTCTTAAGCGTAAGCCAAGTAAAATGGAGAAAAGGTCCATTGCTCGAGAAGATCGGGTGATTGAGAGGGCTGATGCAGTAGTTACGTTATTTCCTAATGTGCATAAGTACATGTTAAATCGATACCAAAATAAAAACATTTATTATTTTGGAAATGTTGTGAATATTGACGCTGAAGTGATAATACCGCTCGATATTCTAACAATAAAAAAAAAATCACAAAAAATATTGTTTATAGGAAAGCCTTTTTATCTTGCCGGGGCGAATGAGTTGATTTCCGCTGTTGAACATTTAAGGGGGCAGGGTTATAAATTAAATGTTGATATAGTTGGGATTGAGCCAAATTTAATCAATAAGAAATTTGATTGGCTTTCGGTTCATGGATATTTAGATAAGGGAAAGTTAGCTGATAAGCACAAGTATTATACTTTACTGAAGAATGCAAAACTTTTCATAAATACAACGCCAAGCTGGAATGCTTTTCAGGCAACTTTAGAGGCAATGTATTTCTATACCCCTATTGTGGTTAGGGTAAATGAAAGCCTTACTCAAACTTTTCCAAAACTAGAAGGTTTTAGCTATCTAGTAGCAGAGAGAAATGAAGATTTAGAGAAAGAAATAATTAAAAGTATAGAGCATAGTGGGGAATATCTGGAAAAGTGTAAACAAGCCCATAAAGCAGCCAAGCCTTATACGTGGGAAAATTTTACTCAAAAATTAATGGAGTTGTTTTAAATGAATAAAAATATTACTGCAATAGTATTTACTCGAAATGAGGAGCGTAGATTGCCATATGTTATCGATAATCTGAAAGATTTTTGCAATATTATAGTTTTTGATGGGGGTAGTACTGATGGAACATTGGATTATTGCAAAAAATACAATATTAAGTATGTGATTAGACCTGAATTAGGTGAAGATTTCTTGGGACCGAAGACATATGGATGGGCCTTTAAAAATATAGCAACAGAATATGTTTTGCATGTTATTTGCTCGCATTTTTATCCTGCTGAATTATTGAATACATTTTCAAAAGTTGCTAATGAAAATATAATAAATGCAGTATATCACGGTGTTTTAATATATCGTTATGGTCGAGTTGTACATAAGCCATTAGTAAGAAATGTTGCGACAGGCTGTAACTTCTATAAAAAATCGATTGTTAATTTTGAGAATTCGAAGATTCACGATGAATTAGCAATAAGCTTTGATAAGAAAACCATGCTTCGTCTTGAAACCTCTGATAAATTATCATTACACCTCTTTCAAGATGAAGACTGTGAATCGTTTACTAAAAAAACAATAAGATATGCTTCAGTAGAAGCCTTGCAACGCTTTAAAGCTGGCGAAAAAATAGGGTGGATTGGGGTATTTATTAAGCCAGTGACGAGGTTCTTTTATAGTTATTTTCGCACTGGAGCCTTTGTCCGAGGCGTACCAGGTTTAGTTTATTCAATTTTAAATTTGATATACGACTTCAATGTAAATATTATTCTTTGGGAGTTGTGTCATGATCTTGATTTGAAGGGAGGGGTTAGAGAAAGTAGTGTAGTTCGAGAAAAGTTGATTGAAAATTCAACTATGGTAATGAGATGAGTGATTTATCCGTATTCTTAAATCAAAAAAATAATTATAAATAAGAGTCATATCGCCCTATAAATAAGAAATTCATTATTTTATGGAAATTATAAAAAGAAGCTCTCATGGATATGAGCAAGACCCGACAAAAAATCTTGGGCTTGAAATATATGAAGGGAGTGGGAATCCAGAAGTGGCTTTGATTGTCGCTGCATTTGAGAAGATTGCGTGTTGGGAGCACCTAGGTATTAGTGATAGTGAGATTGAAAGAATCAAAAATAAAAAAGTTGTTCGTCTTGAATTCGAAGAGCCTAATAAATTTTTTATAGGTGAAGACTTTAATTCGTATGATAATGATTTTTATAAAATATTTACTCTGTGTCCATATACTGCCGAATATTTAAATGTGAAATATAAGAGTCAAAGACGAATTCCTATTTTTTTTCCATTTAATGAAAAACACATTCCTCCAGTAACTGAAAAAAAGTACGATGTTATCTACACTGGACATCTTCATCCAAAGCCAATTCTTAACGATGTTAAATCAATGAGTAGATTCGATTATCGTCTTGTGTCCAACTCAAATCATAATCTTGTAACGGATAAAGGGGTTAGTTATGAGGAGAAAATAAATTTAATAGCTCAATCAAAAATTACACTTGTTCATAATCTGTTGTATCCTACTTTTACTCATCTTCGAAACGTATGGAGGTATGAAAAATGGCAGGATAACTTAGCCTTTAGTCAACTTCCTGCACCCTGGCAAATAGGTAGATTTTTTTTAAATAAAGCAGCCATAATGGTTCCACAGCTAAAATCTAGACCTTTTGAGGCGGCTTTTTCCAGGTCATTAATTTTATGTAAGAAAGATCCTTTTAATATTATAGAAAATTATTTTGAACCAGGGAAGGAATTTGTATACTATGAGGAGGGTAATTTAACTGAGACTATTTCAACCATTTTGCAATCATATGATGATTATCAACCGATAATTGATCGCGCTTTTGATAGGGCAAAAAAGGAATATACATCAGAGGCATTTTTTAAAAAATTTTTGCGAGACATACAATGACAAAAAAATATATTATTATTACATCCATTTTCCCTCCTACACGTGCGATTGAAGAATTTTCTAAATTTTCTGATTGGAGTATTGTTGTTGTGGGAGATAAAAAAACAGAACAAGATTGGTCGTATCCAAATGTAGAATTTATATCTACTTCTGAACAGGAAACAATGAATTCACCATTTGTGAATTCTCTCCCATGGAATAGTTATACACGCAAAAATATTGGATATATGCGCGCAATTTCTCTCGGAGCTGAGATAATTTATGATACTGATGATGATAATATTCCTCTAAATAATTGGAGTAGAAACCCCTCCTTTGACGTAGATTCGGAAGTTATCAATAAATCAGATTTTGTAAACATATACTCCTTTTTTACTGACAAACATGTTTGGCCAAGAGGCCTTCCTTTGCAAAATATACTTGGAAATAGTGCTAGTATGAGGAGTTTGGAAGAAACGTCTAAGGTGGGTGTATGGCAATATCTTGCGGATGAAGATCCCGATGTTGATGCTATCTATCGTTTAACCAATAATGAGCCAATTTATTTTAATAAAAGAGCGCCTCTTGTTTTGGGTGAAGGTGCAAGCTGCCCTTTTAATTCACAAAATACTTATTTTAGGAGTGAGGTTTTCCCGTTGCTTTACTTGCCATCTACAGTATCATTTCGATTTACTGATATCTTGAGAGGATTGGTGGCTCAGCCTATTTTGTGGGCTGCAGGGTATCGTCTAGGATTTGGTGAAGCTACTGTAATTCAAAAAAGGAACCCTCATGACTATCTCAGTGATTTTGAGTCAGAAATTCCAGGTTATTTGTTGGCAGAGCAAGTTGTTACATTAGCAAAAAACAGTGTTTCCTGTGATCGCACTATTAAAGATAACCTTTTATCAGTTTATAAGGCATTAGAAAGTAGAGAAATTGTCACCGAACATGAAATTAAAGTTTTGAAATTATGGCTAAGAACCTTTCCTGGTTAAAAAAAGCCTGATACTATTTATGGATGCATTTAAATCACCGTTAATTTCAATACTAATACCAACGTGGAATAGGCCCCAATCAGTTATTCGCCTGATTGAACGAATTAACTCAACTAAGCATGATGATTTAGAGATAATTATTGTCGATGATAATTCTGATGAAAAAAACTGGTTGACATTAAAGGGTGCAGCTTCCCTGCACAATAACGTAAGGCTTTTTCGTAATGCACGCAATATTGGTATGACCAATAATTGGAATAAGACAATTGAATGCGCTAAGGGGGTATGGCTCGGCCTTATTCATGACGATGACATGTATAAAGAAGGTGCATTGCTGAGAGTGAGAAATTTTATAGGCGAGATTACTACGCCATGCTTAATAATACAAAACTCTAATATTGAAAATCCAACTGAAAGTCTAGATAAAGGTGTGGAAACAGTCAATAAAATGCTATTACCGCCAGCATCTGGGCAATTTTGGCATCGAGATATTACAGATAGCCTCGGCGGTTTTGATAAAAGAATTAAGTATTGTCCAGATGATGAGTTCTGGGTCAGAATAGGTTTTCATTATCCCGTTTTAAAAGTAAAAGATTTTTTTGTAATTTCTTATCAGCATGATACAAATTATATGTGGGAGATATTTAGGCGCCCAGATTTTTTACAACAAGTAGCTCTTTCTTTAAAGGCAAGATTGCAATATTCACTTGGTGAAAGTTATAATAATCCTAGTTTACTTGAATACAATATAAAAGATGGTATATGGGAAACGCTGAGAACGGTTATAAATAACACCTTCCTAACAAGGCAAATCAGAATAGATGCTTTCTTCATGTATCTTGTCAAATTTATAAAATTATCATTTGAAATGAAACGCAAGCGAAGAATGTTGATAATTTTAACTAGATTGATTATCTACAAAATTTATCAACCATTAAGGCCTTTTGTAAAGAAACTGAAACTATTTATAAGTAATTTAAAGCTATCAGTAAACCTATGAATCTACACGATTTTTCCGTAATGAATATAGAGGTATGGCTATTTATTGATAATAGTGAAATCCTAAATATTCAGTACCGTTCTACTGCACCCAGAAGATAGAATAGATGATCATTTCTCATCTTATAGGTGGCCTTGGTAACCAGATGTTTCAGTATGCCATGAGTCTCTCTCTCTCTCTTGAAAGAGGTGTACCATTATATTTAGATATTCAAGATTTTAAAGGCTATGCACTGCATAATGGCTATGAATTGAATCGTGTATTCAATATTAACACGCAACTTGCAGGTAGCGCTGAGTTAAAGAAAGTATTGGGCTGGCGTGCATATTCACCAGTTAGAAAAAAATTATATGACTCTAGGTTGAGTAAATTTAGAGGGAGGAGAATGTTTGTGGATACACAGTTCAGTTCTTGGCGCCAACTAAAAAATGTACCGAATGATTGTTATTTGATGGGCAATTGGCAAACAGAGTTTTATTTTGAAAACTTTCAAAAAACTATTCGTGATAATTTTTCATTTAGGCTACCACCTGTTGGTCTCAATGCTACATTGGCCAATCAGATCAGCGGGGTTGTTGCAATAAGTTTGCATATACGCAGGGGGGACTATGTGGCTAATCCTTCCTCGTTGGCTTTTCATGGCTTATGCTCTCTGGATTACTACCGACGTGCAATTAACTATATTTCCAATAGGGTGGTTAACCCTGTATTCTATGTATTTTCAGATGATATCCCTTGGGCTCGAGAAAATTTACAACTTGAACATTCGTGTCATTATGTGGGACATAATAAGGGGAGGGAGAGTTATAATGATATGCGCTTGATGAGTCAGTGTCAGCATCATATTATAGCTAATAGTTCTTTTAGCTGGTGGGGTGCATGGCTTAACCCTAGAGAGGATAAAATTGTGATAGCTCCTCGGATTTGGGTTGTGGGTAATTTTGACACTTCAGATATAGTTCCAGATACTTGGGTGCAGCTATGAACAGTATGTTATAGGGTGTTTTTTTAAATTTTATAGATGGGGTGATTGTTTAGTGGATCAGAATTCAAGAAAAATTAGTGTGTGTATTCCTGCTTACAATAGGCCGGAGTTATTGACACCTTTGCTCGACTCGATTTTGAGTCAAAAATACACCAACTATGAAATTGTAATTTGTGAAGATGCATCTCCAATGCGAGACCAAATTCGAAATATTGTTGATGTGTATAAAATTAAGTGGCCTGGAATTTTTCATTATTATGAAAATAAAAAAAATCTTGGTTATGATGGCAATATACGTAATTTAATAACTAAATCAAGTGGTGATTATTGTTTTTTTATGGGGAATGATGATCTTATGTATCCGGATGCATTGACAATAGTGGCTTTAGCTATTGCTCGATATGATGATATTGGTGTAGTGTTAAGAACCTATGCATCATTCGATGAGAAACCTGAAAATATAAATCAAATTTTTAGATATTTTGAAAATGAAACATTCTTTCCTGCTGGGTCAGATGCCATTACAACCTTCTATAGGCGCTCAGTTGTAATTTCTGGTTTGGTGATTAATCGAAATGAGGCATTGAAATATAGTACTAATATTTTTGACGGAACGCTATTATATCAGCTCTATCTTGTTGCTAATATACTGACAAAAATGAATGGAGTTTTTAGTCCAGAGATTTTAGCACTTTACCGTAATGGGGGTATTCCAGATTTTGGCAATAGTGAAAAAGAAAAAGGAAAGTATGTTCCAAATATCCAAACTCCAGAGTCTTCTATTCATTTCGTAAGGGGTATGCTCGATATAGTTAAGTGGACTGAAGAAAAACGTAATGTAAAAATAACCAAACGTATAGTTACTGATATTGGTAACTACTGCTACCCGATTTTATCAATTCAAGCTAAACAACCATTGAAAATTTTTATTAAATATACTTATCAGTTCGGAAAATTGGGTTTTTGGAAAAACAAAATGTTTTATTTATATTTTTTGTCGCTTATTGTATTAGGTGTAAGTCGTACTGATAAATTTATCCAATTTATGAAACGTCGTATTGGATATACCCCCGTTATTGGGAGGATTTATCGTGGTGAATTAAAATGAAAATTCTAGTAGCAGGTGATTGGTATTCAGATGTTCATGAAGATGGCGTCTATCAAGCCTATCAAGAAATTGGACATGAAGTATTTAAGTTTAAATGGCACCAGTATTTTCAACTAGAAGAAAAAACATCTCCACTTCTCTCGATAATAGACTCGTTTTGGTATAAATTTCAAGATAAATTTATTGTAGGGCCAATAGTTGATAAAATAAATTTTGATTTCATTGAGGCCGTTGAAAAATATCAGCCGGATGTTATCTCACTCTACCGTGCTACGCATATAACAAAAAAAACACTTAGAAAAATAAAAAATGAAAATCCGTCTACTTATTTAATCTCTCACAATGAGGATGATCCTTTTACTAAAGATCACCCTTATTGGCTCTGGCGTAATTTTCATGCCGCCATACCTGAATATGACCTAATTCTAGCGCATCGACTGCGTAATGTAGAGCAATATCAAAATGTAGGTGCAAAAAACGTAAAATTTTTACGCTCTTGGTTTGCTCCAAAACGCACATATGCAGTTAAATTGACTAGTAATGATAAATTAAAATTCCAGTGTGATGTTGTATTTGCCGGGCATTTTGAAGATGATGGAAGGGTGGAATATCTTGAAGAGATTGTTAACAACGGATTTAAGCTTAAATTATTTGGCCCTGGAAAATATTGGGATCCAGTTTTAAAGAAATCGAAACTTCTTCGTCATTTGGCGCCATTGCAGCAAGTTTGGGGAAGTGATTACAATAGAGCTTTATGCGGTGCCAAAGTCGCACTATGTTTTATGTCTAAATTAAACAAAGATACATATACTCGGCGATGTTTTGAAATACCAGCGACTAAAACAGTTCTTGTTTCTGAATATTCCTATGAGCTTTCAAATTTATATAATGCAGGAGTTGAGGCTGATTTTTTTAAATCAAAACAAGAGTTAATCCAAATATTGCATCGTTATGTTAATGATAAGGCTTATTGCGAATCTGTGGCAAAGGCTGGGTATGAGCGTGTGGTTGCAGATGGGCATGATGTAGTCTCTCGGATGAAGCTGGTACTTGAGTGGATTGAAGAGGTAAGAGTTAAAGATTTAAAAACGAATAATTAAAAAAAGTAAGTATGAAAAAAAAAATTAAAATACAATCATTGGTAATGCATTTTTTTAGAGCTGTTGGATTAGAAGGCACAGCCTGGTCATTAAGGCGGTTGCACTGTCCTGTAAATAAGGATGATTTGGTGCTTGAAGTTGGTTCAGGTGGAAATCCCTATGCACGAGCAAATATTCTGTTAGATGCATATGAAGAAACAAGAGAGCGACATTGGGTACCTCTTAAAGCAGATCGACCTATGGTGCTTGGCTTTGTAGAGAAACTTCCTTTCAAAGACAAGTCATTTGATTTTGTGATCGCGTCACATGTGCTTGAGCACTCCGCCCAACCAGAGCAGTTTCTTGCTGAATTGCAGCGAGTGGCTAAAGCGGGCTATATCGAAGTTCCTGATGCATTCATGGAGCGTATTAATCCCTATACCGATCATAGACTTGAGATCACTTGTCGCAAAGATAAATTAATAATCAAAAAAAAGTCAGGGTACGTAGTTGAATATGATACTGTTGAACTCTATGAGGATAGAGTGAAGCCATTTTTAACGCAAGAGCTTATTCCTAAGCGCCCATTTGCATTCCATGTTCGATATTATTGGAAAGACAAAATTGATTTTACAGTTGTAAATCCTGATATTGATGCGTCATGGAATGCGACTGAGACCTTTAGTAAATTAGGGGCTCCAGTTATGAGTATTAAAGCGCGCTTACAAGATTTTATGTTGAATATAGCTAGATTGATTTTGTCTCAAAATAATAGAAATAAAAAAATCGATCTATTTAATTTATTACTTTGCCCAAGTTGCAACTCAACCTTATTGTCAAAAACTCGAGATAAAATTAAATGCAATGATTGTAATGCTACTTATCACTTGCAACAGGGTATACCGGCCATGTTTCCATATATACCAGCAAATAAACGTTAAGGTGTAATGCGCATGATTTTTAGAAAATTGGCAGTAGTTATCGTAAAGGTGCAATTCCAGATGCATGGATATTTGATAGCCGACCTGGCAAAATACTACGCTTTTTAAGCGATTAAATTTAAATACTTTTAATGCATAGAAAGACTTTACTTTATATAGAATTGCCACCGCCCATGCATGGCATGACGTATATTAATAAAATAATATACGATAGTTTGAAAAATAATGATAGTTACGCTTTATTTGATACAAATTTTACGTCAGATGTAAACGATATAAGTAAAAAGTCTTTCAAGAAAATATTTATAAACATATTTATTATGCTCAAAGCATGGAAAATTTTTTTTCAGGTTAGTCCAAAATGTGTATACAGCATAGTTTCTGCTACAAAATACGGAATTATAAGGGATTTTGCAATATTGATTCCAACGTTACTGTTTAAAAAGAGATTGACTTTACATCTTCACGGCTTTACATATTATAAAATTTATCAAAACAGTGTTCTGTATAAATTTTTTTTTGATCTCTTGTCTAAGAATGCTGTAATAATTGTTTTATGCAATATACAAAAAGATCAAACTTTAGCAATTATGAGTAAGAATAGCACTGTTCTTAATAACTGCATAAATAGAAGTTCTATAGTTAATAAAAAAAATAAAAATGATATATTGACAATATGCTACATCAGTAATATCAGTAAGGAAAAAGGAACTTTAAATTTAATTAAAGCCTTACAGAATAAGTCGAATATTAGGTTGATTGTAGCTGGTAACTTTTTGAGTGAAAAGAAAGAATTTTTCGAGTTAGTGGAGCAATCTAAAAATATATCTTATGCGGGCTTTGCAAATGAAAAGGTAAAGCAAGAAATTATTGAGTCATCTGATATATTTTGCTTGCCATCAAAGCTTGAAGAAGGAGCCCCTATAAGCATCATAGAGGCTATGAGTTATGGATTGCCAATAATTGCGACTAATAAAGGCTGTATTGTAGATATGATAGATGATTTAGGGTATGTTTTGCCAAAAGATTATAGCGATAGTGATATTATGGATGGCGTAAAGTTTATAAAAAGTAAATACGATATCTTATCTGCTAATGCAGTTAAAAAGTATCGAGAAAATTATTCGCAAGAAAAATTTATTCAAAATTTAGAGAATATATTAAAAGGATGAATAAAAAATGTTTAAAAATAAGAACTTAATAGTTAGTGGTGCCATATCTTAACTAATATATGCTAGAGTCATTTTTTGTAGTTACCTCATTGTCTGTTTTTACAATTGCTATGATAGCTGCGTTAGTGATAGGGAGGAGTTTTGCAATTCGCTTAAGATTTACCAATCCTAAAATGATAAATCTAGTTTTCTTTTTTGCTCTGTATAAGGTTATTGTTTATTATGGATTGCCATTATTTATGGACATCTTTTCTGACTTTCGTTATGTTAGAGAAGATGGTATCGAGCTATTATCTCTAATTAATTTATATATTATTGAAGTTTTATCCTGGATTTTTTGGCTTGTAGGCATGTTAATTGTTGCAACTTGGTATAAAGGAAGGAGTAAATTGCAAGATGATGCCTTATTTATTGTACCAAATGAAAAGTTAGCCAAATGGGGTGTTGTTTTACTTGCTGTTGGATTTTCATACTACAAGATAAGGGGCATGGTAAGCGAATCTGGAGAGACTTTAGGGTTACCGTGGTTTCTTGAAATTACAAAATCTCTTTTATCCTATGCAGGTCCTCCTGCCACTATAGTCCTTTTGATCATAGGCTTCAAGAGATGGGGGATAGGCTTTGGCCTTCTTGGCCTATTTACCTTTCTAATTAGTCTTTCTACAATAGGAACAAGAGGTGCGCTCGTGTATTCAATTGTTTTTATTGCATATATGATTCTTAATTTTGTCAGAACAAGAAAAGCATATATTTTATTGGCAACTGGCATCTTAGCTTTTTTTGCAATGTATTTTATTATGGGTGGTTTGCCAAATATGGTAACGAGTACAGGAGAGAGAGGGGGCTTTTCTATTGAAATGACTGATGGCTCTAAAAAGAGAGGTGAAAGAAGTGTAATAGAGGAGATTGAATGGAGATTTGGAGCATCCTCTCGCTGGAGTACAAAATTTATTGATATGTATGATAGAGGGGATGGTGCTGGAATTAATCCTATTAGAAACTCATTTTTGGGATTTTTACCACGCACAATAAGCCCAAACAAGCCAATTCCATCCACATTGGATGGCGATGACTACTATTCACAAGGTATGTTTTTAATATACAGCGAGGTGTTCGGTGCTGATTCGGCCTCCATGGTGGAATTTAGTACTGGTGGTCATGCATACTGGGAATTTGGCTGGCTTGGGGTTGTTGTGCTTGGCACAATTTCAGGAATGTACATCGGGCTATGTTTATACTATTTTCAAAAAATAAGTTTTTTAGCGATTCCATTACTTATGGCAACCTTCAAGCCTTGGGGTTATGTTGATCCTAAAATCTGGGTTTCAGATATTATATTGCAGATATATCAATTAATACTCCCATTTATATTAATATTTATTTTTTATATTGTAGTAAAAGGTGGTTATCGCATGCTTCTCAGAAGTGCGTCAAAGCGAAAATCTTACGTGGTTAATGCTGAGCATACATAATAAAAATAGCCAATGCATCAAAAAATCTAGATAGAATAGCTATATATACAAATATCAAGTTAAGAAAATATCAATAAAATTATTCTCAGGAATAATTTATACAAAATTTAGAATGGTAAATAGAAAATGTTTAAAAATAAAATCTTACTAATTACTGGCGGCACAGGATCTTTTGGAAATGCTGTTCTACGTAGTTTTTTATGTCAAGATATAAAAGAGATACGCATTTTTAGTCGAGATGAAAAGAAGCAGGATGATATGCGGCGCAAATATGCCGATGATCGGCTTAAATTTTATATTGGTGATGTTAGGGATTACGAGTCCATAATGAATGCAGTTAGAGGTGTAGATTATATATTTCATTCTGCAGCATTAAAGCAAGTTCCATCGTGTGAATTTCATCCTATTGAGGCTGTAAAGACGAATATTATAGGGACTGAAAATGTTTTAACTGCCGCTATAAATGCTAATGTCAAGAGGGTGATTTGTTTAAGTACTGATAAGGCGGTATACCCAATTAACGCCATGGGGATTTCTAAAGCAATGATGGAAAAGGTTATTGTTGCAAAGTCTAGACAGGGTGGCGATTCCACAGTAATTTGTTGCACTCGATACGGCAATGTTATGGCATCAAGAGGCTCAGTTATTCCTTTGTTTGTGGAGCTTATTCATGAGAATAAAGAGTTAACACTCACCGATCCAAATATGACACGTTTTATGATGACTTTAGACGATGCGGTTGATCTTGTTTTGTTTGCTTTTAGTAATGGAAATCCGGGTGATATCTTTGTGCAAAAAGCCCCTGCTGCAACAGTCGGTATTATGACCCAAGCTTTGTGTGAATTAATGGGTAAATTTGATTATCCGACTCGCGTGATTGGTACAAGACATGGTGAAAAACGATACGAGTCTTTGCTTTCTAGAGAAGAAATGGCATGTGCTAAAGATATGGGTGATTATTATAGAATCCCTCCAGACTTAAGGGATTTGAATTATGCTAAATATATAGATTTAGGGGAAGAGGATATTACAAATGCTGGTGAATACAATTCAGATAATACAGCTCAGCTGGATGTTGAAGGTATGAAGCTACTATTAAATAAATTAAAATTTATTCAAGCCGCCTCTAGAGGTGAGATTATTGATCCTGAAGAGTAATATGAACATATTAGTTACGGGCTCTAATGGCTTTATTGGTAAAAATTTAATTGTTCGTCTGAATGAATTGGACATTCAAGTTACAGCCTATACCCGTAAGAACTCAACTCAAGATTTAGAAAGGCTTATTAAAGGTGCTGATTGTATTGTTCACTTGGCGGGGGAGAATAGACCTAAAGACGAAAAAGACTTTGATACTGTTAATACCGGATTGACCGCATCTATTTGTGATGCTGTAAGATCTTCAGGTAAGAAGATATCTATTATCTTGGCATCATCTATTCAAGCCGATCTTGATAATGCATATGGTAAAAGTAAGTTAGATGCTGAGGTTGCTGTGAAAGCGCTTGAGATTGATACAGGTTGCCCTGTGCATGTGTATCGCCTGCCTGGTGTGTTTGGTAAGTGGTGTAAGCCTAATTATAATTCTGTCGTCGCTACATTTTGTCACAATATAAGTCATGATTTGCCTATTCAGGTTAATAATCCAGATTATGAATTGAGTCTGGTTTATATTGATGATGTGGTTAAAGAGTTTGTTAAGGTAATACAAGGGGAAAGGGGTGTTGAAAAAGTGCCATTAGTGCAGCCAGAGTATAAAATTAAATTAGGCGATTTAGCCAGTCAAATTAAAATATTTAAAGAGAGTCGAGATTCACTTATAACTGAAAAGGTTGGTAGTGGACTTATTCGCAAGTTATATTCGACCTATCTCAGTTATCTTTCTCCTGTGAAATTTTCCTATTCAATACCTTCATATGGTGATGAGCGTGGAATGTTTGCAGAAATGTTGAAAACAAAAGATAGTGGCCAGTTTTCATTTTTTACTGCGGGCCCAGGTATAACCAGGGGCGGTCATTATCATCATTCCAAAACTGAAAAGTTTTTAGTTATCCAAGGCAAGGCAAGATTTGGCTTTAGACATGTGGCCTCAGATGAAACGCATGAGATTATCACAACAAGTAAAGAGTTGAAAATTGTTGAAACCGTACCAGGGTGGTCGCATGATATTACCAATATTGGTGCAGAGGAAATAATAGTCATGCTTTGGGCTAATGAAATTTTTGATCCTGATAATCCTGATACCATAACTCACAAAGTGTAGAGGTGAATAAGATATGAAAAAATTAAAAATCGCAACAGTAGTTGGAACACGTCCAGAAATCATACGTCTTGCATGCGTCCTTAAAAAACTTGATGAGCATTGTGAACACATTCTGATTCATACAGGACAGAACTATGATTATGAATTAAACGAAATTTTCTTCGATGATTTAGGCATTAGAAAGCCAGATTATTTTTTAGGGGCTGCTGGCGCAACCGGTGCCGAAACTATTGGTAATGTAATCATTAAAGTTGATAAAGTTTTAGAAGAGATTCAGCCTGAAGCAATACTTGTTCTGGGCGATACCAATAGTTGCATGGCACTCTTACCTGCCAAGCGTAGAAAAATACCGACATTCCATATGGAGGCAGGTAATCGCTGTTTTGATCAACGCGTTCCAGAAGAAATCAATCGCCGTTTGGTGGATCATATGGCTGATATTAATCTAACTTACAGCAGCATTGCGAGAGACTATCTTTTGAGTGAAGGCTTGCCAGCGGATATGGTTATCAAAACGGGCAGTCCGATGTTTGAAGTGTTGAGTACTTATCGTGATGGCATTGAAAGTTCCGATGTGTTGACGCGTTTAGGGATTAAAGAACATGAGTTTTTTGTTGTTAGTGCGCATCGTGAAGAGAATGTCGATTCTGATAAGAACTTTTTGAATTTAATGGAGTCATTAAACGCAATTGCAGAGATTTATCAAATGCCGATTATTGTTTCTACACATCCAAGAACGCAAAAGTGTATTGATGAAATGAAAGTTGAATTAAATCCAATAATTCAATTATTAAAGCCATTAGGGTTCAAGGATTACAACAAGCTTCAAATATCTGCTAAGGCAGTGTTATCAGATAGCGGCACTATCAATGAAGAAGCCTCTATTATGAATTTTCCTGCGCTCAACTTGCGTGAAGCGCATGAGAGACCAGAAGGCATGGAAGAGGCTGTAGTTATGATGACAGGGTTAGAGAAAGAAAGAATCATGCAGTCACTGGCTATTATTGACAACCAGCCAAGAGGCAAGCAAAGGCTTATGCGGCAAGTTTCTGATTACTCTATGCCGAATGTATCTGACAAGATTGTGCGTATCGTTCATAGCTATACTGACTATGTGAATAGAGTGGTCTGGAAGAAATACTAATGTCAAAAAAAATACTCATCGTTACGGAGTGTTTTTATCCTGAAGAGTTCAAGATTAATGATGTTGCTTTGTCGTGGAAAGACAAAGGTTTTGATGTTGATGTTTTAACTTTATCTCCTAGCTATCCATTAGGAAAGATCTATCCGGGCTACAAAAATAAATTTTATTCAAAATGTGAGTGGCAAGGAGTTAATGTCTATCGATTGCATGCAGCATTGGGATATAAAGAAAGTACGTTTAAGAAGATATTAAAGTATGTGAACTTTATGATTCTTGGTAGTATCGTATCACTTTTTATTGGTAAGAAATACGATTATGTCTTAGGTTTTAATATGAGCGCCTTGACAGGCATGCTACCTGCAGTACTAATTGGAAAACTTTACAAAAAACCTGTGACTTTTTGGACTTTAGATATTTGGCCTGATAGTGTTTATGCTTATGGCTTCAAAAAAACCAAAGCTTTGTCTTATTTCTTGGATAAATTTGTTAAGTTTACGTATCATAATGTTCATAACATTGCTCTTTCAAGTAAAGGATTTGAGTCAAAGTTAAAACCTTATGTTAGAAGTGATTTAACTTTTAATTATTTGCCTCAATGGGCAGATGATTTAGACATGAGCTTAGAGCCTGCTGATCTTAGTACTGATGATAAAGTTCACTTCACATTTGCCGGGAATATCGGCAAAGTGCAAAATCTAGAAAATATTATTAACGCTTTTCGTTTGCTTTCCAGTGAGTATCAAGAAAAATCCCAGCTTAATATTATTGGAGATGGGTCTAATCTTGATAATCTAAAGTCACTTGTCAGTAACAATCCAGATATTGTTTTTCATGGAAAAAAGCCAAGATCAGATATGGCTAGTTATTATAAGGCCAGTGATTTTTTAATTATTTCACTTATTGACAAACCTATCTTTTCAGTGACAGTTCCTGCCAAAACACAAACTTATATTGCAGCTAAAAAACCTATATTGGCAATTATCAATGGGGATACTGCTGATATAGTTAAAGACAATAACCTAGGATTATGTGCAGAGCCATCAAATATTAATAATATTTCAAACATATTTCATCGGTGTATTGATATGAATCAATCAGAAAGAAATAGCTTTACTAGAGAAAATGATCGTTTATTGGCTACAATATTCAATAAAGAAAAAACAATGGATAGACTGTTAGAAATCCTCACAAGAGGAATTAAATGAAACGGATTTTTGATTTGTTACTAGGTATTATGATTCTTGTGCTGTTAGCGACTCTTATGCTGATAATTGCTGTTGCTGTTCGTTTAACATCTAAAGGTCTGGCTTTATATTGGTCTGATAGAGTTGGTAAAAATCATAAAATATTCAAAATGCCTAAGTTTCGTACGATGTTAGTTGATACGCCAGCGGTGGCAACCCACCTATTAGATAATCCGGGTGCGTATTTATCACCTATTGGTGGATTTTTACGCCGTTCTAGCTTGGATGAACTTCCACAATTGCTCTCCGTTTTAAAAGGTGATATGAGCTTTGTAGGCCCACGTCCTGCACTCTTTAATCAAGATGATTTAATTGCTCTACGTACTGAAAAGGGCGTGGATAAGTTATTACCCGGCATTACAGGCTGGGCTCAAGTTAATGGCAGAGATGAATTATCAATTCCCGATAAAGTTGCATTAGATGTAGAATATTTAAATCGTCAATCGTTTTGGTTTGATATAAAAATATTATGGATGACTTTCTTAAGGGTGGTT
>Ga0114933_10002398_pt1 | contig 19564 bp, 18 predicted proteins | sample 4SBtaG_FD_89691 | JGI IMG/M metagenome (GOLD analysis project Ga0114933, IMG submission 89691) | Deep subsurface microbial communities from Kolumbo volcano to uncover new lineages of life (NeLLi) - 4SBTROV12_W25 metaG | ecosystem: Environmental > Aquatic > Marine > Volcanic | place: Kolumbo... | reverse complement strand
GCCCAGACCCACGGACGCCAAGGCGGCTATGAAGACGCTTAATGCTACTCTCGTAGATGGAAGTAAAATCCGCGTTAAAAAAGCCGTACCTAAGCCAGATAAATAACTGATGATGCTACACTAGTCTTTTTAGCTCGATACCACTGTGCATGCTCTGCAACCAGTTGGCCCATCGAAGCCAGTGTCTTTGCACGTAGGCAGGATGAATGTAGACTATAATGGTACTCAGTGTAGCCTTTCAATACCTTTTTATAGCGAGCTATATGAGGTTGAGCGGCATACAGTTTGGAGGATCCCATTATAGTTGAGTAAAAAGTGACCTTGATTTGTGGGTAAAAAGCACCAAATCATTTGCTCGATTTGGCCTTAAAATATTTGGATTAATAAAAAATGATGAATGATAAAAGAAATTGGCTAGTGATCGCAGGGGGGCCTGGAATATCCTCTAATTATTTATATGGCCTTAAGAATTGTTTTGATGGTGATAATTTAATATTTTTTGATCAAATAGGAACCTATGACTGTCCATCAATTTTTGAGTCTCTTGAGCAAATGATTGACCAAATACATACGGTGGTTATGGAAAGTGGTTTGAGTTCTTTCGGAGTGATTACTCACTCTTTTGGAAATTTTCTGTTAATGGAATATATTAAGAAATATGGTTCAGATAATATCAACTCAGTAATTATGATAGGGCCGTGCCCTCTTTTGTATCAAGAATGGAAAGATTCCTTAGAGCAGTTGTTTGATTCTATGCCAAAAAAGCTAATAGATGATTATGTTGAGATGAAAAAAACCACTGATGACGGGGCAGACTTGTTTAGATTAATCTATCCTTATTATACAAATGGTAATAATAGTTTAGATATAGATGTTAAATTTAATGCTGACTTATGTGATAAAATATCGTCTACTGTCATGCGGTTTGATCATAGTGAAATTATGCAATCACTGACCTGTCCATTGTTTATAATTGCAGGGCAGTACGACTTGTTCATTAAAAGTAGTTCCTTTCAAGGTTGTAAGGTATTTAATATTCCAAATACGGGACATTACCCTCATTTAGAGGATAGTGAAAATTTTAAGATTGTAGTTAGAGAAGTAATAGGTGATTGAGGAATTGCTCCTTAAAATGATAAGATTTTCATCTAGCATTTAAGGAGACAAAACAGATTGGCACCAAACAAAAAAAATACAGCGCACAATTTAAGGCCAAACAGGCACATAGTTCATGTTAAAAAACTGTCTGTCATCGAAAAAACAGGCTGCTGATTATTAGTTTATTCAACTGTCAAACTGTTCCAAGTAATGCGCCAAATACTAAACCACCAAGGCAGATGTCTTCTCCTGCAGCCACGCACTCTCTTGTGGAGACAGGTCAGAAGCTAGCTCACTATAAACCATGGCATGATAATCATTAATCCACTGTATTTCTTGGGCACTCAATTCATCTACAACAAATAATTTTTTATCATATGGAACTAAAGTTAAATCTTGTAACTCATAAAAAGGACCATGACCGGTACGACTATCTGTAACGCCAGCTACTTCTGCAACACGGCATAGATTTTCGATTCTAATTCCATATTCGCCTGACACATAATACCCAGGTTCATTACTAACAATCATACCAGGCAAAAGCGGCACGCCAGTTGCGCCTCCAGATATTCTTTGCGGCCCCTCATGCACACAAAGATAACAACCAACACCATGACCGGTACCATGACCAAAGTTACAATATTCCTGCCACAAACTATGGCGAGCTAAAACATCTAAATGCTCACCACAAGTCCCGTGAGGAAACGACGCATTGCCTAAAGCCAAATGACCACGCAATACTAAAGTATAATCATGTCTCTCTTGCTTTGATGGCTTGCCAAAATGAAATACACGAGTTATATCCGTAGTTCCACTTATATACTGGCCACCAGAATCTAACAGCAGCAAAGCACTATCATCTACCGTATGGGCTATATCTTCATCTGCCCGATAATGAATAATAGCGCCATGATCGGCAAAACCACAGATAGTAGGGAAACTTAAACCACGACACTCTGGCGACAACCGTCTAAAGTATTCCAGCTTGTCTGCTAATGTCACCTCAGTTTGCCCTTGCCAATTTTGTTCTAACCATATCCAAAATTTAATAATTGCGATTGCATCTAACTTATGAGCTCTTGCCATGCCAGCTTGCTCAACACTATTTTTACATGCCTTCATCATAGTTATAGGGGAATCACCAAGAATCACCACTGCATTTTGCAGTTGATAATATAGCCACCAACTGGAACTACCACTATCTAGCAATATATTACCCGTAAGACTATTTGCAAATGAGCCAACCTGATCGTAAGGTAACAATTTAATATTTAAATCTGCAAAGAAAGAGGTCTGCTCATCAGTTAGTATGTCTGTATTCATAAATAACAATACTTCATCTGCTTTAATACAGGCGTAGCTGATAACTAAAGGATTAAAGCTAACATCTCGCCCCCTAATATTAAACAGCCAACAAATAGCATCTAACGCACTAACAATGTGCGCAGCCTGACCATTTTGCTGCATATACTGCTGCACCCTAGCTATTTTACTGGCAACATCTTCACCCGTATATTCTACAGGTAATAACGTTATCTCATGCTGCTCCAACTTAGGCTGGTCATGCCAAACATCATCTATTAAATTATCAGTTAAATAAACAAGCTCGCCACCAATAGAGCTTAACGCTTGCTGCCAATATAGCGCCACACTGGCTGGGATCAACATAGGATCAACCCCAACACGAATAGAACCACCCTGCGCAATTAGCCATTGCAGTATATGATTAGCAGCTGACCCTTGAGAGGACTTCATCAAACTAAACGACAATGCATCTAACTCTTGCTCTGCCTGCAGATAATAGCGTGGATCAGTACACAAAAACGCTTCATCGCTACCAATTAAAGCATCACCAGCTGACCCAGTGAAGCCACTAATCCAAACGCGTCGCAACCAACAATCTGGCACATACTCATTATTGTGGGCATCAGAGCTTGGAACATAATAGAAATCTATAGAGTTTTTACTCATTTGCTGACGAAGATCGACCAACCTTTGCGATATATCTGACATTTTTACCCCTGTTAATAAGTTATTAAGTTACTTTATACCAACCTTACGCTAAGATTGCAGCTATAAATAAATAGGTGCTCATCTACCATGAACAATAACTACGATCTAATAATTATTGGCGGCGGACTAGCCGGCAGCAGCCTTGCTTGTGCCTTATCTCACTTGCCTATACGCATAGCAATTATTGATCAGCAAGCAATTAACAAATCACTACACACACCAACAACCAACAGACCCATCACCTTAAACCAAAGTAGTGTTCGTATTTTAAATACTATGAATATATGGGATAAACTACAACCAAATACACAAAGTATTCAACAACTACATATATCCCAACAAGGTAGACTTGGGCGCATTCTACTACAATCAAAAGACCTTAACCTCACATCTTTAGGCCATGTTGTACCATTTGATAATCTACAACAAGAAATACAACAAACAGCGCTTAACCAAAGCAATGTTAATTACATTCATAGTGAAGAAATATTATCCATAAAAACAAGCACAACCAGCATAAAAATTAATCTAACAACAAGCGCACAACAATCAATGCAAATTACCGGCAATCTGCTAATTGTTGCAGATGGCGTAAATTCCACCTGCAAAAAGCTGCTGCAAATACAAAGCACAACACACAATAAAGATAAACAAGCATTAATTTTTTCCATAAAACTAACAGATACAATAAAAGGCCTATATGATCAACATACAGCATTTCAGCGATTCACTAATCTTGGCAGTATCGCCTGGCTGCCTTCATGGAAAAGAGATAGCGCACGTATTGTCTGGACATTAAATACCAAGCAACACCAAGCAATACAACACTGGCAGCAACATGAAATCATCAATCATCTAAACCTAGTATATAGAGGAAAAACCAAAATAATTTCCAGCCTAACCACTGAGGCAAGCGTCCCATTATTAACATCATTTGCTAACCAAAGCTCAAGCATACCTATAATTTGTATTGGCAATGCTGCTCACAGCATCCCACCAATTACAGCTCAGGGCTATAATCTAACCCTGCTAAGTATTGCCATGCTAGCGGAAAAACTAACTGACTCATTTAATAATCAAAATAATATATATTGCCAAATCAAACACCAAGAATACCTAAAGTGGAGTCTGGCCGCACAATCAGCCATCATTAAAAGCACATCATTTATTGAAGATGCCTTTGGCTTACAAATAAAAACCGCATCACATATACTTGGAGCTGGCTTGCTAGCCATGGACTTATGCACAACCATCAAGCGTAAAATTATAAGACACTATCTTGGCATTCAATATAATATGCCAAAACTAGCCTCTGACATAAAATTACGCAATACTACCAACATTAAAAAACCACTACACGATACAGAAAATGCCAAAGATACAATCTAAAAATAATCAAGAACAAACCATCATCATTGTCGGTGGCGGTATGATCGGCTTAACTCTGGCTCTATCCCTGGTTAGAAACAATATTCCCGTTGCTATTATAGAATCGAAAACTCAAAACACATCCCGGGAAACACCAACATCAAAAGTAAGCGCTCTTAATAAAAATACTATAAATATCCTAAAAAATATAAATATATGGGACAAAATACCAAACGATGCCAAATCGCCAATAGAACATATGACTGTCTGGGATGAAGCCTATAATGGATTGATTGAGTTTGATGCTACACATATCAATCAACCAAGAATTGGCTGTATTGTAGAAAACAGGGCCATCATCAGCACTATATGGCAAGAGCTATCACATAAACTTGTAACTACATATTGCCCAAGCACTCCTGTTGATATAGTTCAGTCCACTAATAACATATCGGTATCATTGCAAGACGGCACAACAATAACTGGGAAAATATTAATCGGTGCAGATGGCGCTAACTCTTGGGTAAAACAACAATCAGGCATTATAACTAATACAAAAAGCTATGGCCACGACGCTATTACAACTGTTATCGAAACAGAAAAACAACATAACAATACTGCATACCAAAGTTTCACTAAAGATGGGCCTCTTGGCATCCTACCTCTTTATAAGACCAACATGAGCTCTATCGTATGGTCAGCTAATACCAATGCCGCCAAAAGACTACTAGCAATACCATCATCAGAGTTTAATTTACAATTAACCGAGGCAATGCGTAGCTGCTTAGGAAACGCAACAATTAGAACCAAAAGATTTAAGCATCCACTAATCATGAGACATGCCAATACATATTATGCTGACAGAATAGCTCTGGTAGGAGACGCGGCACATACCATTCACCCACTGGCAGGACAAGGCGCCAACCTTGGCTTTGCTGATATCGCAACACTAACAGCATGCATAACTAAGCTTAATAGTAACACCCACCAAGAACTAATAACCCAAGCATTGGCGCGCTATCAACGTCATTCCAGGCCAGGTAATTCAAAAATGATTACTCTCATGAGCCTATTTAAAAATGGCTTTGCTAGCACTAATCAAACACAAGGAAAAATAAGAAGCTTTGGACTAAACAGAGCAAACAACTGGCCATGGCTAAAAAAACAACTAATGTCGTTTGCAATAGAGGGCTAATACAAACACTAGAGGACCAATAACAATGATAAATAACTACGTTTTAATAGTAGATGATGACAAACAAATATGCGATCTACTGCAAGATTATCTGACAAAAAATAACCTAAAGGTTATCACTGCCAATAATGGCACTGAAATGCGGTCACAAATGAAAAAATATACAGTTGATCTTATAGTATTAGATATAATGCTGCCTGGCGAAGACGGCATTACATTATGTCGCAAGCTACGAGAAGAGTCTGATGTAATTATAGTTATGCTCTCTGCTGTTGGCGAAGAAACAGATAGGATAATAGGACTTGAGGTTGGCGCTGATGACTATCTCGCAAAACCATTTAACCCTAGAGAGTTATTGGCTCGCATCAAAGCATTAATTCGTCGCACCACCGGAGATCTTGGCGCCCAACGAACATCACGCAAGCTATCCCACCTGCCAGGAATAAAATTTAACCAGTGGCTGCTAGATCGCAACAAAAGAATATTAATATCTCCAGAAAAAGTTACCATACCTCTTAGCTCTGGCGAGTATGAATTATTATTGGCATTCTTGGAAAATCCTAAAAGAGTATTAACAAGAGACCAACTATTAGACTTAACTCAAGGTAGAGAGTCTATGCCCTTTGACAGAAGCATTGATGTTCAAGTTGGAAGACTGCGTAAAAAAATTGAAGAAGACCCTAAAAACCCAACAATAATTATAACTATACGTGGTGGCGGATATCAGTTTGATACAGAAACTAAACAATGCTAAATACAACAAGATAACTAAGTGGCTTAAAATATGGTAAATACAATTAAAAAATCAATCGGTAAAACTACAACGAGAGTATTAATAATATTAATTATTGGAACTTGCATTATTCAAGGGGCATTAGTTATGTGCATTGGCCAGTACCTGCGAAAACAGCAGGTAATGACGCCATCTAATACTGCAGCTAGAACGCATGACATATATAGAACCGTACAATTAATTGACCTTAGCAATTACAACACTATTAATAAAAATCTACATCTATTTCAAATAAAATCATTACACACTGTCGTTGCTAATAGCCATGATGAGAATGCATACATTATTGATAAACCGAATATTGATGATATTACAGACTACATAAAAGAGAATTTCAACAACATCAATATAAGCATAAAAAAGTCAAACAACAAATGGGTTAATATTATAAGCACATCAAAAAAACCTCAGCCACTAATATGGGGTTATCCGCTAGTTGCAAGTGCACTATGTATTGCGTTACTACTACTATACCTGTGGAGCGCCAATCGCCTAAGCATTCCATTTGAGGAATTCTTGCGCGCCAGCAAACAATTCGGTGTTGATTTAAACGCTCCACCTATGGCACTACAAGGCAGCCGCGAAATGAAAGAAGCCATTACTGCGTTTAACCAAATGCAATCAAGAATAAAAAGATTAGTATCAGATAGAACTCAAATGTTAGCAGCAATATCTCATGATCTTAGAACCCCAATAACAAGACTACAATTACGTACAGAATATATATTAGATGAAAAACAATACAATAAATCACTAGATGACCTCAAAGAAATGGAAACAATGATTTCATCAATATTATCTTTTTCACGTGACTACGCCTCAACAGAACCAATAGAATTATTTGATATGAACGCACTGTTAGCAACCATGTGTGATGACTTCACTGACACTGGCAAATTAGCAACATACAACTGTCATGACAATCGAATCACGATAAACGCTAGACTAATACCAATAAAAAGAGCTCTGACAAACTTAATAGAAAATGCTATAAAATATGGTAAAAGTGCAAATATAAGCCTAATACCACAAGACGAATCATTACAAATAAAAATAGAAGACGCAGGACCTGGCATTGCTGAACACCAGATGGATAAAGTTTTTGATCCATTTTATCGCATTGATCCGGCAAGGTCTCCAGAAATAAGTGGCTCAGGGCTTGGCATGGCGGTAGCACGTGATATCATTCGGGCCCATGGCGGTGATATCAAGCTACATAACTCCCAGCCAACAGGATTAACTGTATTAATCACACTACCAAAATAAGGATTTAACAAACAATGAAACAAACAGTGCTACACTCTCAACATCTTTCCTTGCACGCTAAAATGGTTGATTTTTCTGGATACTCAATGCCACTGCAATATCAGTCGCAAATGCAAGAGCACCTTGCTGTCAGAAACAATGCTGGTATTTTTGATGTATCTCACATGAAAGTACTATCTATAACAGGCAACGACACAATAAAATTCATTAGGTATTTAGTAGCAAATGATATTGCCAAACTACCCCCAGGCAAAGCCATGTATACATGTATGCTAAACCATAATGGCGGAATAATAGATGACCTTATAATCTATTATTTCAATAATCGTCACATAAATCTTATTGTTAACGCTGCCTGTGCCGATAAAGATATTAAATGGATGACGACAACAGCAGAATCATTCGATGTAACCATAAACATTCAAGCCACTCAAAGCATCCTAGCAGTGCAGGGTCCAAACGCTATAAGTCTTGCTTCAAAAATATTACCAGAAGAATATAGTCATGTATTAAATACACTAAAGCCATTTGAAACATCGCTTTATAATACAGATTTTATTGCGCGCACAGGATATACCGGAGAGTGTGGTTTTGAAATAGTAGTACAACCTGCAACTGCAATTCAAATATGGGAACAAGCCATACAAGAAGGTATAACTCCATGTGGCCTGGCTGCTCGCGATACACTTCGCGTAGAAGCAGGGTTAAATCTATATGGTCAAGACATGGACGATACAACATCACCGCTTATCTCAAACCTAAAATGGACAGTGTCACTAGATGATACTGATCGCGATTTTATCGGCAAACAAGCAATACTAAAAGAGATAGAATGTGGCGTGAAATTTAAATTAACTGGGGTGTCAATGACAACACCAGGCATGTTGCGCAATAATCAACAAATCACATTTCAAGATGGCACAACTGGAACAATAACCAGCGGTAGCTTTTCGCCAATACTAAAACATGCAGTTGGGATGGCTAGAGTTCCAATAAAAGCTCCGGAGCATGGTCAGGTTATGCAGCGCAAACAAAGTACAGAAATAAAACTATCGCCACTGCCTTTCATTAAAAAAAGAAAAACGGTTGCAATTTAATTATTCATACAATAATGTGTCGTCCTGATTTAATTGATTGATTCAACTTAATATAAGGAGACACGTTATGGCTAACAGTACGTCAGAACTTAAGTTCACCAAATCACATGAATGGCTAGCAGCCAACAACAATACAGTTACCGTTGGAATTAGTCAGCATGCACAGGGGCTCTTAGGCGATATAGTTTTTGTTGATCTCCCAAGTATAAATGACACCATAGCCAAAGGTGATGAAATAGCAGTGCTGGAATCTGTTAAAACAGCGGCAGATGTCTATGCTCCAGTTAGTGGGACCATAGTAGAGGTCAATACTAATCTTGAATCACAACCAGAGCTAATCAATCAAGCGCCAGAAGATGGTGGCTGGATCTTTCGCATTGAAATAAGCGATACAGCAGAGCTAACAACTCTCATGTCTTTCGATCAATACCAACAAACCATCAGCGAAGAATAATTATGCCATTTATACCTCACTCCCAAGAAGATAAAAAAACCATGCTCGCTAGTATTGGCGTGAAAAATATTGAAGAATTATTTGATGAAATCCCAGCAACATTAAAAGAGATGGACATCAATATCTTGCCAGAACAAATTAGTGAGCAAGAACTAGTTCGGTTGATGACACAACGACAGCCAAGTAGTAACGATCTATGCTTTATTGGTGCTGGCGCATACTCTCACTATATACCAGCTGCAGTTTGGGAATTAACTCGTCGTGGTGAATTTTATACTGCATATACGCCCTATCAAGCAGAAGCCAGCCAGGGAGGACTGCAGGTAATCTATGAGTTTCAAACTGCAATAGCAGAACTTATGGCAATGGAAGCTAGTAATGCATCATTATATGATGGCGCCACAGCATTGGCCGAAGCTATTTTCATGGCAGTTAGGGTTCATCGTTCTAAAAAAACTCAAATCATTATTCCAGGAAACATCCACCCTAAGTATCTAGAAGTAATAAAGACAGCACTAAAATATCAAAACATCCAATTAAACAATATTAGTTATGAGAAAAATACTGGAAAAATAGACTTAAACTCATACAAGCAAGCCCTAAGCAGCAATACTGCTGCAGTTGTTATTGCACAACCAAACTTTTTTGGATCTATTGAAGACACAGATCAGCTGGTTAATCTTGCGCACGATAATAACTCTCTTGTCATCGCACAAGTAAACCCTATAGCAATGTCGCTTATACAACCGCCTGGACTATGGGGCAATAATGGCGCTGATATTAGCTGTGGCGAAGGCCAGCCACTTGGCATACCGCTGGCTATGGGTGGGCCATACTTTGGGTTTATGTGCACCAAGATGAAACATATCAGGCAAATGCCTGGGCGTATTGTTGGTAAAACCAAAGATAATAAAGGAACCAACTGCTACACTCTCACCCTACAGACACGTGAGCAACATATCCGAAGAGCAAAGGCCACCAGTAATATATGCACAAACCAGGGACTTATGGTGACGGCAGCAACTATCTTTATGACTCTTTTAGGAACAAAAGGAATGCTTAATATAGCAAAGCAATCTCATGCTAATGCCCTTACGCTCCAACAAGAACTATGCAGCATACCAAACACAAGACTTGTATTTGATGCACCATTTTTTAATGAGTTTGTATTAGAATTTAACAGTAAAACAAACATTCTAGATGCCTTGCAAGATTTCAATATCCAAGGTGGCTTCGACCTATCTAATACACATATAGATTTCCCTAATAACACCATCTTAATTTGTGCTACCGAACAAAACATCAGCACAGATATTACAAGATACCAACAGGCTATAACCTCTATTTTACAAAGGGAGACAGCATGAGCACATCAACGCAACAACAAAATAAAAAAGATGAGGCAAAGAGCCAGGTAGAGGTATCAGGCATACCACAACACATGCTAAGACAAACTGAAGCCAATATTACATCAATGCCAGAACTGCAATGTGTAAGACACTACACTCGGTTATCACAAAAAAACTTCAGCATTGATACCAACACATATCCACTTGGCTCCTGCACTATGAAATATAACCCAAAGGTTGCTCATCTAATTGCAACTATGCCAGGCTACTCACAGTCACACCCATACCGAAACATTAATAATTGCCAAGGATTACTGCAAAGCCTATATGAACTACAAGATTATATTTCAGATATAACTGGCATGGATCATACATCATTAACACCTATGGCTGGTGCACAAGGAGAGTTTATTGGCATCACCATGATCAAAGAATTTCATGCTAAAAATGGTGACCACCATCGAAACGAGATGCTAGTACCAGATGCTGCGCACGGCACCAATCCAGCATCTGCTGTTCAATGTGGGTATACCGTCATAGAAATACCAACAAATAAAGACGGCGATATTAATCTTGAAATATTGCGTGAGAAGGTTGGGCCAAATACTGCTGGCATAATGCTAACTAACCCTTCCACGCTTGGCGTATTTGAGCGCTCCATTACTGAAATTGCCGACATCATACACACAGCAGGCGGCCTACTGTATTATGATGGCGCTAACTTAAATGCACTTCTTGGTAAATACCGTCCCGGAGACATGGGCTTTGATGTGATACATTTAAATCTACATAAAACATTTGCCACGCCACACGGTGGTGGCGGTCCTGGCGCTGGTCCTATCGCCACCACAAAGCAGCTAAAGGACTTCTTACCAAACCCACTAGTTGCACACAGTGATAATGGGTACTACTTCACAACAACAATCGACAGACCAACATCATCGAGTCGCTGCGGTGCCTTTATGGGAAATATTGGTGTGTTATTACGGGCATATGCTTATATAAGACTACTGGGCCGAACCGGAATGCAAAGAGTTAGCGAGTACGCCACATTAAATGCCAACTACCTAATGCATAACCTACGTAAAATAGGTTATACAGTGGCATTTGATAATCGCCGTGCTAGCCATGAGTTTATTATTACAATGCAGCCTTTAACCAAAAAGTTTGCAGTTACTGCAACAGATATAGCAAAACGCTTATTAGATTATAATATTCATGCTCCAACAGTGTATTTCCCACTACTTATTGATGAGTGCTTATTAATAGAACCAACAGAAACAGAATCATTACAAGAGTGTGATGAGCTGCTACGTGTCATGCAGCTAATATATAATGAAATCACAACTAATCCCGAGATTGTAAAATGCTCTCCACATAACTTGGCTATTAGCCGAGTTGATGAGGTTATGGCGGCCAAATCAATGCAAATTAAAGGTTAGAGTGATGGTTCTTATTGTGACAACAGGGGATCACGAAGTGCTGCAGCTACACCACCATCTTTGCCTGGCTGGCAGCATTGAAACAGGCCATCCCTCGCAGCCACTAAGCCTAACACTATGGGTTTTGCGATGCTCTTCTTAAAATCGCCTATTGCGCAATCCAGTGCTTCTTGAGAACGATCTGCCATAAAGATCATATATTGGTAAATTGGGCCAAATCCCAAGACCATCAGTATCAATGAAACGAGACCTTGATTTAACCATTGGTAGTCATCCGCAGGGTTTTCCATTTCGCCGGTATACATGGGAGGAATACCAAGTTCTCTGCATAAGAAGGAACCGATAGCTAGTACGGTAACAATATTCGTGCTCGCATATGTTGGACATATAAATTTAATTAATGGTCTTCCTACCCCTTCCCCTTCTATTTGGGTGTTCTCTTGGTCGCTGGTTTGTAACCAGCCGTTTTTTGTTTTACCTCTATCTGTAAAGTACAACAGCGATACGCTACGCCAGAATGCAAGCAAAGCAGATACCGCGCCACACATATTCCATAGTATTGGATTGTCTTTAGAGTCTAAATGGAAAACAAATTGTGCAATTCTAGACCCTAACCCCCAAAAACTAACGCCTTGATATATTATATTAAGTGCCGTTCTAACCACTACTTTCTTATACTCATTGGATTTCAGGAAAAGTAGGTCTTGTTCTTTCTCTTTACCACTAAGTGTTTTTAACTTCGCTAATTCTTGTGGAAATTTGCAAAGGGCTGGAGCGTAACAAATAAAATATATGGACATTTGCCCAATAAAAAACAACACGCTTAAACTAATAAATTGTTCCTGCGTTAATTCAACACCATCATCAGATTGTTGCATCATTTTTAGACCAACACCAGGCGCCATCGACCCTAATACGAAAGAGGCAATGAGTAGGAAAACATTACTGCAAATAAGAGCTTTCTGTGCGAATGATGGGTTATTGTAAAGCTCGTTTTTAATTGTTTTTAGTTCGGAGCCTAGATTGACGAGCTGCGATGTAGCATCGGCCGTTGTTGATAGGGTGAGTGCGACATCTAGTATGGCAAGCCACCAGCAAACATTAGTTGCAATGGTTTCAATTAAGGGGTCGCCGCCTAATCTTGCTATAGGGTAGGTTAGAGCTTCACTGCTGGTTGAACCACTCCATGCCAAGTAACCAACTTCGCTTACCGCTCCCAAAATAGAACACATGACTCCTGCCGAGCGGATGGGCCAGGAGTAGGTGGGATGGCTGGCGTCGCCGGATTGATCGTCGGACTGAGCACATGCTGGCTGGTTGTCACCTACACCCTCTTCAAGCAATAAAGGGTTTGTGTCGTCGTGATGGGCGAGGCCGCCAGATTGAGCGCATAGCCGGTGGTCATTCTCACCATTCTCACCACTAGCACCATTCTCACCATTCTCACCATTCTCAGCATTCTCAGCATTCTCACCACTAGCACCATTCTCACCATTCTCAGCAAATTGGTTTTCTAGCTTCTCAATTGCTACCGATGGTTTCTCTGCGTCATTGGTAGTGCTTCTTTTTGTCAAAATGTATCCTCCATAATTGATTCTTTTAGACTACATGCTTGTAACTAAGCTGCGCTGCAGAAAAAAGGGTGGACTATACTAGTCGCACTATAGTCATGTCTATTAAGAAAAAATTATTGCTTTAAATTAATCAGATATGGATGCCATACACTGAAAATACAAGCTATTCTTTTAGTTCAAATGGCAGCAAGCAAACTGCGCAGGCTGTGTTAGTTAGCTAAATCAATTTTATTACAAAATTTAATATTTAATTAATATTAATGCATTATTATGTCCTGCATTGGTAAGCCCTATTTAATTAAAAACTTTCCAATGAAAACAGCGTCTTTTGCAGAGATTTAAAAAGTGCACCTAAACAATGCACTGACGTCTCCCCAAAGCTTTAGACGTACCGGGAAAACAACAGTAGCAAATAGGGTGAGAGCAGCATTTATATTATTATAATTAACAAGCTATAAAATAGTGCCACCAACAAAACAAGCTATATGAAGTCAATAAAATGTCGTCGCTTTAGCTAATTTAATTAAACAAAATGGCGCGCCATTACGGTGGCGATGCGATGACTAAACAAAACGAGGAGAACACATAACCATGTTAGACCCAGTAGTATATCCAATGTGGGAGCCTACATCGGAACAAGAGCAAGAAAAGCGTATAAAGTTACTAATAGAAAAACTTAACAATGCAAAGTTAAAAAAAGACGATCCCATTAACATTCGCTTTACATACAATGCAGATGCGAGGTCCTTAACATTTCATGATATTAACCAACTTATTACAGAAGAAGGCCTTAGGCGTAAAGTAAAACTATTAGTAAAACGGTGTGAACAAGAGGTAGCAGAAAAAGCAGCAGCAAAAGCAGCAGAAAAAGCAGCAGCAAAAGCAGCAGCAAAAGCAAGAGCAACAACTGGAATCAATGATTTATTCCCCAACATAGGAAGAGCAAAAACGAAAGGTGGTCATAATATAGGGTACATAGGGAAAAGATAGTAAAGGTTTGTATGCTATGGTGAAGACCGTCTAACCCTCATAATCTATAATTGCGCGCATTATCATTTTCTTCGATTTAGCCTTGCTATTATTACCGGGCCATCTGATCAGCCAGCATCAATCATAATCGTCACAGCAGCTACACTATACAATTACAGCCGGCCTTGCCGCATCGCGCTGGTAAACGTGGCGAGCAGTAGGGCAAGCAAGCTCTAATAGTCATCAATAACCACCAGCCTATCATCACTTGACTCTATCTCTGCTGCATGGCTCTTTTTTAATGAATCTAAAGACAACACCTGCATACTGACATTTTGTAAACAGGATAAAACTGCATCTAGCTTATAGTCATCTGCTCGCAACACCAATTGGGCTGCATGATTATGTATGACAGGACTATCGGCAAAGGCAATACCAAGATCAATCCCGTATCTAAACATCGCACTATTATCTAGATCAGCCTCACTTTGCATTTTTATCAGCCCAAGAACAGCAGATGGATCTAATTCCTTACCATACTGCTGATGATACATTTCTGGATAATCTAAATTTAAATGATAAACCGGACTAATATTAAGATTAATTACGTTGCCATGTGATATTTCAAGCACCCTAATACAAAAATGCTCGGTAACTAAAAAAGGGCTAACCTTTTGTGATACATCCTCAGAATAAGCACTCAAGCCTTTAAGACTATTGTCTTGATCAAAAGAACGCAATGCATTAGTGACAACAAACTCCATACATTCTAATGATGTTTTTTGATTTTGAAATAAGATATTATTTAGCTTGCTGCAAGCAATGCTATCAGAATCAACAAACCCACTATACCAGTCAGGACTAAAAATAGTATGTAGCATTATAAACCCACTTGTACCCTAAGTATCAAAATATAATATAGAGATTGGATATTAAACTAACCTTAATCCAGATGAAAGGATTGTAGGAAATCAACCATAGATATGCATTTTAAGCATTAAATATTGTAAAAATCTTACTTGACAATTTTAAGTGATGGTTTACCGCGTGGCTTACCTTTAGTGGGATCAGGATCTTCATCATCAGCAAACCCAGCGCCCCCCACATCGTCATCGTCGTCGTCAGTAAAGACCATGCCGCGACCATTCTCATATGCATATAAAGCCAATACTGCCGGCATAGGTAAAACAAGATCACGAGAAACACCTGAAAAACGGGCCTGGAAAGAAACACCTTCCGCATCAACCAATAAATTAGCGATAGACGTTGGCGCAATATCTAAAATAATTTGACCATCGGTTACATGCTCCTCCGGAACAACGACCCCAGGAATAGTAGCATCAACCATAACATATGGAGTTAGCTCACAATCTAATAACCACTCATATATAGCTCTAAAAAAATATGGCTTACTAGAAATCATCTGTTTCTCTTATTTCACGCTCTTGCTCTGACAAACTGGCCTGAAAAGCCTCTCTTGCAAACAAGCGATCTTGATATGCAGACAAACCTTTAGAGCTAGCAGGAATACTAATGCCAAGAAGAGGTAAACGCCATAATAAAGGGGCAATACAACAATCTACTAAAGTAAACTCTTCACTTAAAAAATATGGCTTATCGGCGAATACCGGCTCCAACACAATTAAACCCTCACGCAACTCACGTTGAGCAGACTCAATTTCCAAACCATCATTAGAGTTCATGATAATTCGCATTAAACTATACCAATCGTTTTCAATACGATGCAACATCAGTCTAGATTTAGCTCTAGTTACAGGATAAACAGGCAATAATGGAGGATGAGGAAAACGCTCATCAAGATATTCCATAATAACCTGAGACTGATACAATACTAAGTCACGATCTACTAATGTAGGAATAGTATTATAAGGATTAAGTTGTAATAAATCTTCGGAGGGATTATTTTCATCTATTTTTGTTATTTCAACTGCCATCGCTTTTTCAGCTAAAACAATACGCACCTTATGGCTATCTGGATCAAGATCTCCAGAATAAAGGTTCATAACCGACCGCTTAACAAGACTCATACATACCCCTTTAAAAGTCTTTTATAAATAATCTTAAAAAAAACCCTGTTTTAATATAATGACAATAAATTAAGACAGAAAAATTTCAGTTAAACAACAATGCTTAACTGAAATTAAAAGCTTAGCATTAACGTTTAGAGAACTGGCTACCTTTTCTCGCTTTATGACGACCAACTTTCTTACGCTCAACAACTCTAGCATCACGAGTAACATAACCTGCATTACGCAACTGACGATGCCATGAAAGCGGAGCAGATGAAGCAGATCCACCTTCACCACCATCTTCAGATTCGGTAGCTTCAATATTAGCAGCTTCCCTAGCAGATGGATTGATAGCTAGCTCATATTCAACTAAAGCACGAGTAATACCATGTCTTATAGCACCAGCTTGACCACTAATACCACCACCTGAAACAGTAATATAAAAATCAAACTTTGATTCAACATCAAGAGTTACTAAAGGCTGACGAACGACAATTCGTGATGTTTCACGGCCAAAAAATTCTTCCAGCGTGCGGGAGTTAATAGTAATATTTCCTTTACCAGGACGAAGAAAAACACGTGCAGTTGATGATTTACGTCTGCCTGTGCCATAAAATTGCTGTTGTTTTGCTTGTGCCATTAGTTTCCTCTTAAACTTCTTCAAGTAATGTTGGTTGTTGTGCCTGATGCGGGTGACTTTCTCCTGCATATACCTTTAGGTTGCGCATCATGTCTCTACCTAATGGGCCACTAGGTAACATACCTTTAACCGCTTTAATTAAAATAGATTCTGGAGCTCGTTCCTGCAAATCATTAAAATTGATATCTTTAATACCGCCAGGGTACCCTGTATGGTGATAATATATTTTGTCTTCTGCCTTATTGCCAGTAACAGTTACTTTATCTGCATTAATAATTACTATACAGTCACCTGTTATTGCATGCGGTGTATACTCAGGTTTATGCTTGCCTCTGAGCCTTGCTGCAACAACACTGGCTAAGCGCCCTAAAGTTTTATTGGCTGCATCAATTACATACCAGCGAGGAGTTGAAGTGACAGTACTTGCCATATAAGTTTTCATAATTTTGGATACCCTAAGAATAAGAATTGGCAAAGATACTACAATACCTTAAAAATTGAAACAACTTTTTTATAAGAAAATAGCCTTTATGAAAAAATTAAAATCTAATACAAATAAATCTTAATTATAAGGACAAAATCAGCATTTTTATAAATATTACCTATTAAAAATGATGAAATAACCGTTTTTTTTAAATAACTTATTTAAAAACGCTTAGTTAAAGCTGTTTTTGTTAGCTTTTACAAAAAACTTATGCTAAGTTCTATTTTTTTGGGTGTTCGCAACCCTTTGTTATTAACGTATAAAATGAGGATGTTTATATGGCTCCACGTAAGAAAGCTACAACCAAAACAGCTAAAAAAACCACTAAGAAGGCTGTTAAAACAACAACTACTAAAAAAACTACTGCAAAAAAAGCAGCTCCAACAACTGCTGTGAAAGCTGCATGGACTAAATCTGAGCTTATGACTCACCTTGCAGACAGAACAGGTCTTAGCAAAAAAGACGTTGCTACTGTAATGGAAGAGCTAGGCATTGTTATGCAGCGCCACCTTAAAAAAGGCGCAGCTGGTCAGTTCACTATTCCAGGACTAGTTAAATGTGTAGTTAAGCGCAAGCCTGCAACTAAAGCTCGCAAAGGTACTAACCCTTTCACTGGTGAAGCAATGACATTCAAAGCTAAGCCAGCACGCAATGTGGTAAAAGTAAGACCACTAAAACGCGTAAAAGAAATGGCAGAATAAACAAGTACATAGCTTGCCTCTAACCTATATATTATGGTGTTAGGGGCAAGATCTTTAAATAAAAGCTAATATAAAAACCCATACACAACCTAGACCGCTTAGCAAAACCAAAGCAACAGTCTATTAATCTACATCTACCCTATTTAGCCACCATATTATAAGCTTTATTTAATACTTTCTTAAGAATTAAAAGCTATAATACTGCTATTATTTAATTAGTGATATATTAAACCTAAATCGCAGGAGAGATAGTATGAGAAATAGTACGGAAATGCCAGGCGAGGATAGGCCAAAAGATACCGAAGAGGCTAGAGCTCAGCATAATGAGCTAATGGAGGGCTGCGAAGCGGTGGAAGCTACTCTAACTGCTCATAAAACTTATCTAGATGCTGCGGGTATCAGTGAAAACGAACCGACAGAATTGCTCCAGACAAGAGAAAATATTCAGGAACAGATCAGAAAGGCAGGATCAGATGAACAGAAAGCAACATATAAAGAACAATTAGTTAAAAACACGACGGAACTCAAAAAACATTATAAGGAGAAAGCTCAACAGCATATGCCAGACGATGACTTAAAAAAATATAACGATATTATGAAAATAAAAGAGGACGAGAGGACTGACGATCAACAAGAGAAACTACTAGAGCTACAAAAGAAAAAAGATCTACGCGACGCCGTGATGGGAACCCTAGCTAAACACGACGACCTCACAGCTGCCAAACAGAAAGTACAGGATCACAATGACAAAGGATACCGAACAGAATACCAACACTTTGGTGCAACAGAGCAGGCAAAGCAGGCAAATCATCTATGGCTCACTTCCTTTTATGATAAAGTTCCTGGTTTTAAACGAACAACAAAACAAAAGAACTTAAGCAAAATAGCACAACTAGAGGAGATGCATAAAGCACTAAAAGGCTCAGATCTGCATAAGAACGCACTGACAAAAACTAGCGATGAGCGCGACGAGCAGAGCATTGTCTATCAGCATATAACAAACCTACAGGTCCTATATAAGCAAATCCAGGAAGAACACACTAATGCAAAATTATCAGCCAATGAGAAAGAGGGAACATTAAAAAAATACG
>Ga0114933_10002397_pt1 | contig 19574 bp, 18 predicted proteins | sample 4SBtaG_FD_89691 | JGI IMG/M metagenome (GOLD analysis project Ga0114933, IMG submission 89691) | Deep subsurface microbial communities from Kolumbo volcano to uncover new lineages of life (NeLLi) - 4SBTROV12_W25 metaG | ecosystem: Environmental > Aquatic > Marine > Volcanic | place: Kolumbo... | reverse complement strand
CATCATATCCAACACCGCTTCAAAATTACGCTGCTCAGTCCAGCGTACAAAGCCAACAGGGTAGTCATTACCCTCATCTTCATAAAATGAATCATAACGACCAGGGCCGTAAGAAGCAGACACCTGGAAAGTAATCTCCTTTTTAAAGAAGTCATCTCTACGTAGATTTAGCCCAACAACGCCGACCAACACAATTCTACCCCGTTTACGACACATCTCTGCAGATTGATGCATAACCTCATCAGACTGAGTCGCTGCAGTAATCAGTACACCATCTACACCACGACCTCTGGAAAACCCTTGCGCAATAATCACAGGATCTTCGCTCTTAGATAGATCCACCGTTTCAGCACCAAATGTTTGTGCCAGCTCGCATTTTTTAGAGTCATAATCAATACCCAATACTCGACAACCATTGGCACGCAACATCTGTACACACAACAACCCAATTAGACCAAGCCCTGTCACCACAAAACACTCGCCCATAGTCGGCTGAATAAGGCGAATCCCTTGCAATCCAATCGCACCTAATACTGTAAATGAAGCAGACTCATCATCCACATTATCAGGGATTTTCACACATAGATTTTTCGGTACACGAACAACCTCAGCATGATTACCATTAGAAACAACTCTATCGCCAGATTCAAATCCATCAATATCACTTTCTAAAATTACGCCTGCATTGCAATAACCAAGCGACAATGGTTGATCTAGTTTAGACCGTACCGCATCAACAGTAGTCATCAACCCATCCGTCACCACCTTATTCAGCACCATCTTCACCTTATCTGGCTGCTGTTTAGCTTTGTTCAACAGATTCGCTTTACCGAAATCCACTAACATACGCTCAGTGCCAGCAGAAACCACGGTTTTACTCGTAGCAATCAATATGTTTGATTTAATATTTTTTGGACAAGGAACGTCGATAAGTGATGTCTCTCCGTTTGATAAATTTTGTAGTATTTGCTTCAAGATTAATTCCTAGATAATTTAGTTGTAAAAAATAGTTTATTTTAATTTAATTCTTATCAAGATATTCACGACACCAAATTTCAACACAGAGTAATGAAAATAACGTATAACTTGCATCTATTTTCCCTTGACTGTTCTCCAATATAAGCTTCTGGACATTATTAGCAGAGAACAAACCTCTGCTATTAAGACTTTCAACAGATAACAAATCTCCCACAATCTCCTTTAGGTCGTGTTGCATCCACGTTCTTAATGGAGCGCCAAATCCTGTTTTAGGCCTATAAATAATATCTTTTGGCAAGTATGGCTCCATTGCCTTTTTCAGCACCCATTTCCCAACACCACCTCTTTGTTTAAAGTTATTAGGTATTTTTGCTGCAAAATCAACCAAATCCAAGTCAAGAAAGGGAACTCTAACTTCTACACCAGCAGCCATGGACATTTTATCCGTATAATTTAAATTGTGATCTGCAAGAAAAAAGCGTTGCTCCAAAGTAAGCATCTGATCCAATGGGGAGGAATCCGCAATAATTGGTTCTATAAAATCCTGCATTATCTTATTTGAATTACTCCCTGCCAATTGTTGACGAAATTCATGAGAATACAGTGATTGTAAAAGTGAGTCATCTGACCAACGAAAATAATTAATCAGTCTATCCTCACTATTGAGTCCAGCACCATTAAACATTTTCACTATACGACGGCTGATAGAATTATCTGTGTTTAAATTTCTAGTAATATTTTCAAACCCCGTGCGTACTCTTTTTGGTAACCAACCCCAATAGCGCTCTAGTTGAAGCGCATAATGACGCCTATACCCAGTAAATAAATCATCTCCTCCAGCACCAGAAAGTAACACCTTGATACCTTGCTCTCTAGCTAATTGACTAATATACAAAACATTAAGTGCAGCAGGATCAGCTAAAGGCTCATCAAGCTGCACAATCATAGATTCCAGATCATTCGCCATTCTGTGTGGCTCTATTGACACCACATCCAATGAAACATTTAAATGTTTCGCTACTCGTTTCGCATAAGGCAGATCATCAACAACCCCTTTATCTTGTTTGCCTCGGGTTTCAATTGAAAGACACCTAATATTTGGATTTAGCTCTTTTGCAAATGCAACAACTGCGCTTGAATCCAGACCGCCAGAAAGAAACGCTCCTAAAGGCACATCAGCAACCATCTGCCGATGAACTGCTTGCCTTAAGTGATCAGTAACACCAGAAACAGCTTGTCTTTTATTGAAGATTTTTTTAACTTTGTTAAATATTGGCAATTTATACCATAGCCACTTGTCGGCTATTCTTCCATTTTTTACTATTAGAGCCTCCCCAGGTAGAAGCTTGCTTACAGATTTTAATGGTGTTCCATCACCCGGACACCATAAGAAAGAAAGATAGCGATTAATAGATTCAGCATCTAACTCTTTATTGTTTGGCGTTAACTTCAATAATGCCTTAATTTCACTGGTAAAAGCAAACATATTGTCTTTAGTGGAATAGTATAGTGGCTTAACACCTAAAGCGTCACGCGCTACAAAAAGTGATTCTGAGTTAGTATCCAAAATGGCAAAAGCAAAGATACCATTGAGTTTTGCCAACATCCCCTTGCCCTCTGAAATATATAGTTGCAATAACACCTCTGTATCTGATTTTCCTTGAAATACAAAACCTTTTCTTTCTAAATCGGAACGCAATTCCTTGTAATTATATATTTCACCATTAAATACAAGAACAACTTTACCGTCATCGCTAGACATTGGCTGATGACCAAAAGACGAAGTGTCAAGAATAGACAATCTTCGGTGGCCCAAACCTATCTTTAACGACTGATTTATATATATGCCGCAATCATCTGGCCCTCTGTGATTAATAGCTGAATTAGCACTTTCAATAGCGGATAAATCCCTACCAAAAACACCAACTATTCCACACATAATTGAACCATATCAAAGACTATCATTGTGTTTTTCTTAGGGATATTTGCTTCCTGAGGTCAATTAAAATCACTATAAAAATAAATACCAAAATAGACATAAAAAATGCAAAAACATAAATAAAATATTTGTTTATTTTTTTATTAATATCTGATGTTTTCTCTAGGAAAAAAGATATACTCGTACTTGGTCTAGGCAAATTTTCAATGAGCTTTAATCGAGTTGTATAATAAGAAATCATCTTAGTGTCGTCAGCACTACTACTTATCATATCAAGATAAAAACCAGATCTAGATTTCTCTATAGAATAGAAATATTGATTAAGTTTACCTTCGATACGTTTATTGAGCAATACATTAAAATTATTTTTCAAGAATTCCAATGTGTGTTTATCTCCAGAAAAAATCAATTCAATACATCCTTTGCTAAATGGCTTTGTTTCTACATAATCCATTAATTCATCTGCCAATAACTCTCTATCTTTTGTATACCCCGGAATTTTAGCGTCTATATATTGGCCAGCTAATTCAAGAAAAAATAGCTTATCATAAACAGATGTTGTAATCATTTTGCAAATATTTTCAGTACTTATTATTTCTTTTACTGGCGGATCCAACAAGGAAATCTTCTCAAATTCCACGGGAGAGTTAATATTTAAACTTTTTTCATAAAGAACAAAATCAGTAAGCACATCTTCTGTGTGTCCCACAAAAGCAGTGCTGTATTTATATGATGTGTTAATATTTATATTAAAATATGTTGCTACTGAAAAGCTAATTAACACAAGAATGAACAAATAAGCCTTCTTTTGATAAAGTGCAATTAAAAAATCTATAAAATCTCTATTGTTGTTCATCTAAACACTCCATATTGTAATAAACACACCTATCTAGATGCATCTTTAATTATTGAAAAATAAGCCATATAAAACCAAAAGAAGGCGAATAACAGTCCATACACACTTTCTTGAGAACCTTTCATTGAATGAATAATAATATACAAAAGTATAATTGAATACACATTTAAAAACCTTTGAAATAATATCCCCTTTATTACAATATACATAAAGAGTGAAATAATACTCCATAGAGCAATATGAAGAAGATAGTAATTCAAATTATTTTTGGTATCGGGCATAAACCAAGTTAATTGCCCTATCGCCACCTGAACTGTTTGAGAAGATAAATCAAATTTAGTGGAGAAAATAGAAGAATCAAGTAATGGCTCCACATAAAACAAAATACTAGAAAAAATAATTGTTCCAACAACAGTCAATGATGTAGATAGCATCATAGGGAAGTATTTAATATATAGAGTAGAAGTAATTACAAAAAAATATACCGCTATAAATGAAAGCATAGAGCCTACTGACACAGCTAAGAACCAAAACAACGTAATAATTATTAAAAACAAGTACTTCGTAAAGTTGTTGCTTATTATATTACTATGAATAAGCATGATAATAGATGGAGCAATAAATAAAGTAGCGCTTGTGGGTTCGTGCGCCCATCCACTTATTCGAAAAAACTGAACTCCTAACAAGTCAAGTTTACCACTCCCTGTTAATATAAGACCTAATCCATATGGGAAAGAATACCCACCAGCACTGCCATCACCCATATCTCGCCTAAATGCACCTCCTGTAGCATCGGCAAGGCTAAAATTATGTGCATTTACATCGATCAGCCCTAATGAAATCAACATTACTGCTGCCAAACTCAATATAGACATAAAAAGAACTAAATATATGTATGATTTTAAATACGTTTGAATATACTCTTTAGTATTAAGAATAAATACTAAAAATAGTACATGAATCAATAGTAATCCAAAGTTAGAAAAATATTTAAACGACCCGTCAAAAGATTTTGTTATTAAGAATATACTTAATAACAATATAGCTAATATAGGTATATAAATGTTGCTGTAATTAACAGCGTAGATAAAATTTAAGTTCTTCTCATATTTATAAGTTTTTGGCCTAATACTGATATTTAAAAATATTAAAAAACATAAAGAAGCAACAAGAAGTAAGGAAAAACCTGGAATAAGAGAAGGTAAAATTAATGCGGAAAAACTTATGGAAAGTAAAAATATTAATGAGTTTAATACTGACATAAATAAAAAATAGGCTTGAAAAGCTCTATCCTACCTCTTAGAAGGGAATATTAGCGCCAATAAATTCTGTAGTGTAACTGATAAAGAGCTCTTGTAATCTCTATTATCTAAACAATCTCTTAACTGCATACGATATCTGGCAAATAGTACTATCTTATTAAAACTAGGCAACTTGAACTCGGCGCCAAGCTCCCTTAACAAATTAACAGTATTGTCAAAATCATTAAATTTATCCTTTTGATATTTTTTTGACATAGAATTATCATGCACTCGGTATTTAACTAAATAATCACTAATAGACATAATGTTAAAATTATATGAAATTCTCATAACCAAATCAAAATCTGGTGCAAACTTTAACTCACTATTAAAAGTCATGTGATTTTCTTTCATAAACTTCCTATCTATCATTAATGTTTGAAAGTTAACAGTATATTTTCGCAATAATTTTTTTAGCTGATTGCCATAAAAATCTTTAAACTTATATTTATTTAATTCATGGCCATTGCCATCTATTTTTATCCAGCTTCCAAAACTCAAAATAGCATTATTATCTTGCATTTTTCTTAATTGTATTTCTATTTTATTTGGAAAGTAAATATCATCACAATCTAAAAATGCAATATACCCCCCTTTGGCTTCTTTTATTGCTAAACTTCTAGCCTTGCCCAACGGAGTAGTTTCTTCTGCAAGAAAATACCTTAATCTCTTATCATAACTTTTTGCAATAAGCGCACTGTTATCAACAGATGCATTATCCCAAAAAATAATTTCCCAATTCTCATATGTTTGTTCATAAATAGAGTTAATTGCCTCACGGAGATATCTTTCTCCATTGTAACAATTCATAATAATACTTACTAATGGCATATATTCTGCTGAAACTAACTGTTTACTATCTTATTATATCTCATTCAGATATTCCCTTAAAATATCACATACAAATGTAACATCTTTCTCATCTAGGTCGGGGTGCAAAGGTAGTGTCAATAACCTCGGATAGATTTCGTCAACATGTCTCACATCTAAGTCCCGTACTCTATACTGAGATAACCAGTGATTAGGTTGATAGTGAACTCCTGTTTGTATGCCATGTTCACTAAGCCGCCTTCTAGCTTGATCGCGTAAAGTGTTTTCATTAAACTCCACTACATAAATATGTGGCACAACCTTACCATAATCATGATTAATAACTCTCACCCCTTTTGTTCCTAATAATAATTGATCATATTGAGCCGCCAATGCTCTTCTTTTATCTGAAAATACAGGAAAATGTTTCAATTGTTCGATACCGATTGCTGCCATAATATTGCTCATGTGGTAACGCCAGCCTTTTTCATTCACATCAAAGTCCCAGCTTCTTTCACCTGAATAGCGTTTCTCTGTATCCTTTTCTACGCCAAGCAATCTTGCATCACGAACCTTCTTCAGAATCTCTTGGTCATCTGTAACTATACATCCCCCCTCTCCTGAAGTGATATTCTTAATACCATCAAAACTAAAACATGCTATATCACCAAATCCACCTACTCTCACATTCTGATATTCCGTTCCAAAAGCATGTGCTGCATCTTCAATTACTCTCAAGCCGTACTTCTTGGCAAATAAGTAAATCTCATCCAATGCACCTACACCGCCTGAGTAGTGAACAGGCATCACCGCCTTTGTGTTTGGCGTCAGTCGTTTTTCTGCATCTCGCCAGTCCAGACAGAAAGTTTCAGTATCGATATCACAGGCAACCGCTTTAGCACCTGTTGCCGAAATGGCTTGGAAACTCGCAACATAGGTAAGAGATTGAACCAATACTTCATCACCTTGACCAATACCAGCAGCTTGTAGAGCCAAATGAAGTGCAGCAGTACCTGTTGATACACACACTGCTGGACGTCCAAAGAACTCTGTCAGTGTTCTCTCGAACTGTTGAACCTCAGAACCCATACCCAAGAATTCACGATCAAGAACTCCTATCACAGCTTTTTTTTCTGCATCGCTCAAACAGGATTTTGAAAGGCGGATCATCTTATTTTCTTCTATACTTTCCATGGAGCCCTATCTTTAGCCCACAACTCTTCAAGATGATCACGATCACGTTTGGTGTCCATACACTGCCAGTAACCATCATGTTGGTAAGCCATTAGTTCACCCATTGAAGCAGCCTTTTCCAACGGTTCACGTTCCAGAATCATTTCATCACCTTCAATCAAATCAAAGAATTCAGGTTCGATAATGAAATACCCGCCGTTAATCCATCCTTGCCCAGTTTGTGGCTTTTCCTGAAACGTTATAACTTGCTGGTCTTGCATTTCGAGTTCACCAAAACGAGCACTTGGGCGAACGGCAGAGACCGTCACCATTTTCCCATGACTCTTATGAAATTCAAGTAAAGCCCCAAGGTCAACATCTGCAACACCATCCCCATATGTCAGCATAAAAGCTTCATTACCAATAAATGATTGCAAGCGCTTCACCCGCCCACCAGTCATTGACTCAAGACCTGTTTGCACTAATGTAACACGCCAATCTGTATCTTCAGCCCGATGTGGTTCTACCATTCCGCTTGAAAGATCAACGGTAAAATCTGCATTCAGAGAACGATAATGCAGGAAATACTCTTTAATAACCTCGGCTTTGTATCCCAATGCAAGGTAAAAATCTTTATGTCCAAAATGAGCATAACCACGCATGATATGCCACAGAATTGGCCGACCACCCACCGTTACCATTGGCTTAGGTATCGTCTCTGTGTATTCAGACAAACGTGTGCCGAATCCACCTGCAAGGATAATAACTTTCACTTAATCACCTCCCAATTGTATTTAATTTCATTTAGTTCTTTACGCTCGACTTCGTCAGGTGAATGTTCAATATCTGCAATATTAAGCAGAATAGCTGTGCTCTTACTCGCACCTCGAAAACCTACCCACATCGTTGGTGGAATAGTCAAACGACAATAATTATCTTCAGAAAGAACAACCTCTTGGAATTTGCCGAAATTCGCAGAATCTTGTTGTTCATCGTAGATCACGAAATGCACTGATCCTACTGGAACAATCAAGTTCAAAGTCATAACATGATGTCTCTTCCACGCTTTCACAGCACCCGGTTCAACCTTAGAGAAATAAGCTTCGCCAAAACCCATATAACCAAGATCACTACTTTTCATTCCATGTAAAACGCCACCTCCCGGAACATTAACCACCTTCAGTGGTGTAAGTAATACTCCGTCAATAATGGAGCTGGAGTTTATCATGTATTCGTCCACTCAAGTCCACGGTCTTTTGCCAACTGCGTGTATTCTTCAATTTGAGCCATAGTGTAGTCATACATTGTATCTATATCATTCTCGTAAAATTTCTTGTACCACTCTACTGTCATGCGAACAGTCTCTTTAAACCCCAGTGTTGGCATCCAATTCAAATCACAAAGTGACTTGTCACAATTGAGTTTCAATAAGCCAGCTTCATGTAAATGTTGCTGTGACTGAGAAACATCATTCCAACGGACATGATCCCAGTACTTTGCCATCTCATCGATCAACTCACTAACTGAATGATTCTGATGAGCAGGTGGGCCAAAATTGTATGCCTCTCCTTGCTTCGCACTATTCTTATATAACTCTACTCCCAATGCTAGATACCCACTCAATGGCTCAAGTACATGTTGCCAAGGTCGGGTTGCTTCCGGACTACGAATATCGACCGTTTCAGCTCTCGACCAGGATTTTATGCAATCAGTAACAATTCGATCTAATGCCCAATCACCGCCCCCAATCACATTTCCAGCCCGAGCAATGCCAACACGTACATTAGAATTAGGCGAATTAAAAAAAGACTCTACATAGGCACGAATCGCCAACTCTGCCATTCCCTTTGAGGCACTATAGGGATCTTTGCCACCAAGTCGATCAGTTTCACGATAACCCCAAACCCACTCAACATTGTCGTAGGCTTTGTCACTTGTAATCATCACTGCTACGACTTTTTTATCTAATGTGCGTAGTGCATCCAACACATTGGCAGAACCAATCGCATTAGTTGTCAACGTCTCTATAGGATTTTCATATGAGGGGCGAACTAATGCCTGAGCTGCCAGATGAAAAACAAAATCGGGTTGAATCTTACTGATAAGAGATTTCAGAGCCTCACCATCACAAATATCAATGCGATAGTCATCTATCTGTTCAGACAATTTTGTTGCTAGAAAGTGAGACGGTTCCGAAGGAATATTGATAGATACACCTGTTACACTCGCACCCAATTGTTTCAGCCACAGTGAAAGCCATGAGCCTTTGAAACCAGTGTGACCCGTAACCAGAACTTTTGCATCTTTAAATATTTCCAATGAACCCATCAAATATTACTCCTTTTTTGTCCTTCAATCCAGTATGTAGGTTGCCCATTTATCTCAATATAACCATCTTTTATCTCGGAGAACCTTGCATCATTCACAAGACTCCGATATTCATCTCTTGTTCTCATCCATCCCCAAAACTGCCCCCTACTACGTAGTCCAATCGAATCCAACACCGCTTTCAGTCCATCTTTAAAATACCTTACAAAATACTGCGCACTAGACTCTTCATAATAACTTTCGGATATCAATAGCAATTTACCTGTTTCAGTTAGCTTATCTCGATACTGGGCAAGCATATTCACAAGTTCTTGATCATCCATAGCATAATCTACAGCCGATAGATAAATAAAATCATATGGGAGGCTATCAATAGAATTGTCCACCATATCATGGATACGCTCAGCAGGCATTACCTCTTTCAGCCATCTTAGCGCATCATTTGCATAGTCTGAAGCATGCAATTCGATTCGGTCACCACACTTATTCCATAAGTATTGCTCAATATAGCCTAATCCACATCCAATCGAAAGTACTCGCCCCTCATTAGGGAGTCTACCGACTATCCACTGCGCAATTTCATCCTTGCTTAGTCGCCAATTCTGGTCCAAGCTACTATAGCCTTTGTACCTCTCAAAAAGTGTACAATAAAAGGCACTATAGAATTCTGATCTAGCTAATTCTGTACTAGATACGTCTGCAATATCAGAGAACCGTATACCCTGCCATTCTGATTGATAAAAATGTCTCATAATAACGCCAAATTCCTGTCTCCTGTTTCCTTGAACATTTTTATAAAATTTTAACCTATTATTAAAATATTTTTATAATTTTATCATTCTAAAAAATAACTATCTTTTCTCTAATAAATCCAAAAAAACCAACTTGTTAAATGGAGTGTAAAATTGACCCCCATAGTCTTTTAAAGAAGATATAACATCTTTACTAAATTTTAATTGAACAACATTTTTAAAGTCTGAGATTGTTTGTACTATATTGTTACCATATTTGCATTCATACAATGGGTTAATATACTGCTCTCCATCTACAGAAAGATAAATAGGGACTACTCCGGAAGAAATTGCATGGACAACCGCAGTTGATCCTCGATATAAGACATAGGAGGATAATGACACATCCTCCACTAAACTTTTAGTAGATAGGATTATATTATTTGGTAAATTTTTCAATCTATTGTTATTATCAATCAAACGAGTAAAGCTCATAAACGGATGCAAACGCCAAATAAATTGTATATTGGGGTGCTCTATAGCACACTTAATGCTAAATTCAAATATCATATTGCACTCACTTTCGATTCCTTCTGGAACCACTAAACAAACTTTATTGGAGTCTAAGCTATCTATGGTTTTAGGTGTCTTTATAGATTTTTCTGAGCCAAGCACCCTAACCAAGGCAAGAGCCCTTGCACCTCTCTCCTCCAATTGCTGCTTAGCAATATTTCCAGATGTTAGTATTACATCTGGATTAAAAGAATTTTGCAATTTACGCATCATTGAGTGCTGAAATTTAAATACTGCAGCATGTTGATAAGCGAAGAATTGGATTGAAGGATCTGTTTCTTTTATTGTAGAACACACTAACCGCTCCCATGCCTGCCCTTCATAGGTAACCACTACACATTTAGGTTTCACGTTCTTGATCAAAATCTGAATTTGTTTAGCAACTCTAAGCGTACTAGCGGTATTAGGTGAAAGCACTTGACACCTTAACTCACTAATAAATTTCTTAGCAATTTGAGAATGCCCAATATTACAACTCTTTAATCGCCTCCTCTCTTTTTGTTGCGCTAAATAAAAAGACAATTCATCACCAAAAGAGACAGCTCTACTCAATACCACCCGAGAAACACTACACCCGCTCCATCCATTCAATTCTTTATGAGTGTTAAAACTTTTCGTATGGTCAATAAGAGCTATTAATGAGGTCGCATGTTGTTGGAGTTGACTTGCAAAACTTCCAAAATAAGTATCATCTTCCTTGCCAATTTGATCCCTATTAGTTAAATGCGAAATAAATAACACATCAACCTGCTTTAAGTTTTTTTGCCCTCCGCTCCAATAATAATCTTTATAAAAAATTCCTTGAATAACACGTATTAAAGAGATGACACTATAACGAGTCATTATAAATAGTCTGTTTATAATGAGCTGGATTTTTGTTTGCGTTGAAAAAAAAATAATATACGGCTTTAAGAATTCAGAATGCCAGCGAATAACGTGTAGCCATGTAATTGCACAAGTTGTTTTTGTAGACTCATCATCAAGCAACATTTGGTCACAAAGTTGACAAAGTTGCTTATATTGTTTTAAGTCAACCTTGGTTCTGTTGTACAATTTTGCTTACCTTAATCAGATCTTGCTGAGTATCTACTGAAATTGAATTATCATGCACACGAAGCATTTTTATTGTGTGCCCAAGCTCTAATAAACGATACATTTCTACACCTTCAGTTTGTTCTAAATATTGCGGTTTGTGGTTTAAAAACACATTTATTCCACTCTGACTAAAAATATATAAACCCAATTGCTTATAATATTTGGTAGGCAGTCCCGACTGCGGATAAGGGATTGGCTGCCTAGAAAAAGCCAGCGCATTGTTCTGGGTATTCGTAATAACCTTAACTACATTAATATCCATAATATCAACAGCCTCACTTAACAATGAATATGCATTAACTGCCTTTACTGTTGCATCCTTACAATTCACCATTTCCTTAACTACTAAACGAATTGTATTTGGATCGATGAGAGGTTCGTCACCTTGTATATTGATGTAATAATCTGCCTCAATAGACTGTACGGCTTCTGCAACACGATCTGAACCAGTATTATGCTCATCAGCAGTCATAATAACTTTTAAATTTAATGCATTTGCGACTTCTTGAATACGAAGATCATCTGTAGCAATATATATCTCATCTAGTACACCAGAGCTCAATGCACGCTGATATACGTGCCACATCATTGGTTTCCCATCAATAAGAGCTAACGGCTTCCCAGGGAGGCGGGTTGATTGATAACGACAAGGTATGATGGCTACAACTTTCATTTTCTAACTACATCGATAATTATAAGGTACGTTAAACTCGAAATTTACAATTGAAGAAGTGCTTTTACCACGGGATGTAAATGCAACAGACCGATCAATTTACCATCTTCATTTATCACTGGCATATCCCAAATGCCTTTTTTCTCCATCAAAGAAACCGCTTCTTTTAAAGTGGTAGTTGCATAAATTGTTAATGGATTAAGAGCTGCATGATCTAATGCATTATCAATAAGAAATGCTGAGAAAGGCTTTTGAACTTTCAATAATTTCCGTCGAATGTCTCCATCTGTAATAATACCTAGTAAATTATTTTTTTCATCAACAATACAGACTATGCCTATGTTGGAATAGCTCATCTCTTCCAGCGCTTCCTTAAAAATCACGTTTTCTTGAACTACTGCAAACTCTTCAATAGGAATAATGACGTCATTTATAGTTGGAATATTATTCCTGGTGGACATTGTTTTCTCCATATTTATCCAAAAGTTCAAGGCGTACCTCATGAACCGCCTTCGCCTGATTAAGAATATTTTCTAAATATTTAATATCTAGAACTGTATTTGCATCTGACAGCGCTTGACTAGGGTTATCATGGACCTCCATAAATAACGCATTAATTCCAGTTGCTGCTGCCGCTCTCACCAAATGAGGAATAAATTCACGTTGCCCACCGGAAACATTACCCATAGATGTAGGTAATTGAATTGAATGAGTGGCATCAAAACAAACTGGGTAACCTGTTTCAGCCATAATAGGAAAAGATTTCATATCGTTCACAAGCATGTTATAACCAAAAAATGTACCCCTATCAGCCAATACTATTTGATCATTGCCAAATGCCTCAATTTTTCTTACAGAGTTCTTCATATTCCATGGACTCATATATTGTCCTTTTTTGAGATGTATCGGTCTATTTGTTTCTGCCGCAGCTCTTAATATCGATGTTTGTCGACACAAATAAGCGGGCACTTGAACCATATCACAAACCTCTCCTGTCGCTTTTCCCCACTCTGGCTCCGAAAAATCTGACACAACAGGAACACCGAACTCAGTACGAATATCTGAAAGAATTCTTAATCCATGATCTAAACCAAGCCCATGAAAGCTTTCTGGAGAAGATCTACAATCTTTGTCATAACATGATTTATAAATCCATGGAATATTCACTTTATGGCAAATTTCTCCTATTAAGTCTGCCATTTTAAAAGCGTGATCTTTATTTTCAATTGCACACGGCCCCCCAAGAAACGCTAATTCTTGATTCTCACCTATAAAAACCTTCTCTACGCCGCCATATCCAACTTTAATTATTTTTTTATCCATGAATTACATCCAAATTATCGTCTATTTTTCTAAAAATTAACGGCCTAGCCATTACTAATTTACTTTTAATAACAACCTTTATAGAAGACCCTTTTTGAACACTTATATCAAATACAAAAGAACCTTTAGGGCAAATATCAACTTCCTGCCTTTTCACTACACGCCCATTTTCTAACGACAAATAACTACACACAACGCTTTGCATCTTATTAGTTGGATTCACAAGTCCAAGTTCATATAAAGCCGAGTCTTTTAGCTCAAATTGCAAATTAAATTTACGCTGAAGAAAGCTGGGAACACACAACAACTCATAGCTATCATCTTCCAATAAGGCAATAGCCTCAAGATTTCCGTGTACATAGGTATTTAATGCATTTTTGTAACTATATGAAACATATCCACACTCTGATATAAACGAACCCGTGTCATTAAAAACACTTGGAATAATAGAATGAAAAATAGCAAATGTGCCAAAGTTACTGGCGCTGCCTACAAGCATGCTTTTTTCTTTTATAATTTCCGATATGTTTATCTTGCTTCTTCTATTGGGAATCAACTCTATTTTATCGCTCAACAATTCATTTCCATTACTATCAAAAACAACTAAAGTAACATGATTTTTATGTTCATAATCTAAAAAGAGAGAAGGAATATCAATTAACTCAAAAAAAGTCTCTATATCCTTAGAGGCTCTCCAGACAAACAAATCGCTCACACTTGAATTTTTATTAGTTGGAGATTTTGTTAATGGCTGACTATATGTCCATAAAAATAATTTTATTTTGTTCCAAATTTTAAATATTAAATACTTCATACAATCAATCTTTTATGTGTGAGAGCCATCTTTCTTTTAAAAACTGCTGTACCTTGTATCTACGTCCAAGAACAGCCATATTTGACGGTGGATGACTATGCTCCAAGCTCATATGTTTAGCATTGCCAGAAATAGAGAAATATATTGGGATAAATGCCATATCTTTAGATGATATTATTGGTAAATCCTCTTGGGTAAATCCTAAGTCATCTAAAGATACAATATTAATTTGATTATTTGTTACACATTGTGTTTTTAAAATAATTTTATCATTCGCATCAAATATATCAACCGCCCCCTCTCTATGGGCAGCATTATCCTCAACATTCATCAGTAGTGCGTAATTACGGACATTTTTACCAAATTGCAAAAAAGGAGCGAAAGATAGCAAGGTCCCACTCTCCGGAAATGGGAAAGCCTCACCCATATAACTAGTTTTATCATATTTTGATAACAAACCTAATTCACCCCTCCATGAAGGATAGCTGGTTGTTTTAGAGTTTACCAATCCAAGCAATTGATTGCTCAATTCAGGAAGCATAGTGTCGCTAATTGATAAAAGCGCAATACTATTATCTGGAATTATGTCTTTATAATCTAAATAATCTATAGTTGAAAATGAGCTATCCATAGAAAATAAAAACTTACTAACCCATGAAGTACCATTTGAATATGTTAAATGAACATACTTGCCTTGTTTTTGATTATTTTTCAACTCCCAATTATTAGGTGGGAAATTTGACAATGTAGTTATGCCTGTGCAGTTAGGTGCTTTAAGTAGTGGGAAGTACATTTTTCCTATTATAAATCATATACAAATCAATATAAAACTATTGCTCATATAAAGCCTTGAGCTTTTTCATTAGAAAAACCAAAGAAGAATTTAATTTTTTTCGATTTACACCTATTAATCGAGGCTCTAGATATACAAGACATATAATTAGAAACACATAAACAAAAAAAGATGTAATTATTGTTAATACCAATGAGCTTTGTGTAAATGATATAACGATTATTTTTGTAGCCCATCCGACAGCTAAAACAGTTGAGAGAATACTGACTTGATACCACCAATCAAAACTCCAATCAAACTGTCTAGCAATAAAAAAAGCTAATAAATTCACTTCTAAAACTTGCACTATAATCATCTTCCAAGCTAATCCTTCAGCTGCCAAACCAAGGCCAGGAATGATAGAGTTACTAGGAGACATCATAAAATACGCCACTAAAACCCCAAATAACATAGTAACTATTCCAAGTACAACCTTTAAACGAGTTTTACCTGTCGCTAACAGCATCATTCCACCTATTTGCCCCATAGATTGGTGCACGGGGTACAACAACATTAGTGCAAATACCATATAGCCACCAGCATACATACTTCCAACTGTTAATTGTAATATTTCAGACGCCCAAGGCAGGGTGTAACCCGCTACAACTGCTCCAATTAAATATAAAATATACGAAATTTTTTTATATAACAGTTCCACCTTGTTCATATCGCCTAAATGATAGGCTTCGGCTATTTCTTTCCAGGCAATATTAAGAATGGAACTTGTTGCTAGTAATACCACCATCCCAAATTGTTTGGCAATAGCAAAATACGACTGTTCTATAGCACCACCCCAATGCTGCAACATCCAACGTTCAATAAACATATAAAAAGCACCCAACCAAACATACGGAATAAACGGCAAACAGTAAACCCAAAATTCATTAAAAACACTCTTAATAGTATCTTTATTATTTGATGAATTAACTTTATTATTTGATGAATTAACTCTATGATAAGTTTTTATTGCTAAGAAACTGGCTAACAACCACTCGATGATCAAAGCTAAAAATATAAACGAAATTGCAAGTTTTCCTATTGAAAATAATAAAATAATGGCCAATAAATGCACCACAACCACAACTGTTTGTAACTTTTGTACATATATAGTTTCTCTGGCAGCTTCCGCTACTCTAGATGCAATAATCCAAACCATGTTCTGAAAAAAGACAGCTATTAAAGCTAAAATTATTAAAGATTTTTCCTCGCCAGACCAAATTACACTTAAAGCTGAGTCAGGAATAAAAAATAAAATAGTTAACATGGAAGTTAACAATTGAATACTAACCCAGTAACCATATATTCTAAAAAAATTATAGCTTCTGTCCTCTCTTGCAATAAATGTAAAAAAGGCAGAAGAACTCGACATATCTAATAACTGCTTAAATGCTAAAAATGAAACCAATAAAAAAGCCATTCGCCCATAATCTTCTGGACCCAGCCAACGTGCAAGCAACAATCCTGTTAAAAGACTAATAATACCTCGTATGATATTAGCCGAAAAACTAAACGCAAACCGATTGGCTATTGAATGAGACATGCTAACCAATACTCTTAAATGCTAAAGATATTTTTTTAAGTAAATCATTGGGTGTATTTGAGTATTGAGCACAAAACCTCTCTCTTGCCTCTTGCACAAGTTCGCTATCCCACCAGATATGTACGTTATCCCAAACACATTCTACATGTCTAGCAGCGCTTTCAGGAGTCTCATGAAAAATACCTACTGATTTTAATAAATCAAAATAGGTCTTTGCATTGTTGTTAATCTCCCAATATTCAGGGTTCCAAAAAATAACTGTAGGAACATTCCAGGATAATGACTCAAGGTAAGTAGTTGCATTAGTTGTAGAAATATATAGGCGGCACTCTCTAATGGTTTCTTTTGTAGATCTATACCTATCATCGAACTTAACGCCTAAATCTAAATCAATAAATCGTTTATTAAGCCTCCAACCATAATCTCTCGCACCAAAACGAATTTTAATATTACTGCAAACTTCATCAGGAAGACTATTAATAAATCTATATTGATCATTAAAATAACAATCCCATTGACCAGACAACGGGGTTGAATTTATTGCGTATGTATAACGAGGTTGATTATTTAGCACTAATAATGCAGGTCCATTTTTATCGAATTTTACTTGTTTATTAAATTCTTTAAAATTTCCAACTGCCTTTACATTATTACCTTCTTCCCACCCCCAGGAAAAAAAATAATCAGATATAGAGGCTTCTAAATCCTGATATGAACTAAAATCAGCAATGCCGTAATGCCCTCCATGCTGACCAATAACTAAGAGCGATCCATTTTCTTTTTTTTGTGCACTCCAAACCTTAAATAACTCATCCGAAGCAAAGGCATTACTTGTAAAAATAAGGTGAGGCTTGTCAGGCCAAGGCAGTTTTTTAGCTTTTAAACATAATTCCTTATATCCTTCAATATACACTTTAGGAAAATACAAGGGCAACATATCACGCATAATAATTAAAAATTCATCGCTAGTATTATTTATCCAATTACCCCAATCTCTGTCTTGAATTACAATATCACACTGATCTTTATTAAAACTAACAGGCAGCCATTTTTTTGGAAATTGCCTTAAACGAACTTGTAATTCAATTTCTTTCAATGATGGCAAGTAAGAAGAAAAAAGAAAATATTCATCACTCCTTAAAGTCCATTTATTAGCTTTTGAAATAATAAAATACAAAACTTTTTTTAATACTGAATTCCTAGGCTTTAAAGAAGAGTTGATTTTGACTGAAGTTGTTTTTTCTAAATCTAGTCTTTGTATTCGAACATCTAACTTGTCACTAAAATATCTAGATATTAACTGAGAATATAAACCTTCATTCCAATTATCAGTTGAGAATACAGACGAAAATTCCTGCATATCGAAAGATGGCAATGATGCTTCACTGTTTTGAATAACATTACAACTATCTACTTCAAATTCTTCGAATGCGTTTTTAAGATTACACCATCTATCAAAAACCTGATTACTAAAAATATTTAGCCAAGGAGCTGTTATTATGCGCCAGTATAATTTGGAATGAGTTTCATTATGAATCAAGTTTAATTGTTTAGCTAAATCATTCATTAAAATTTTTTGAATAGATTGCAAATAATCGAAATCTTTTTTTAATTTATTTCTATCGTTCCAATGGTATGGCACTGTAGTAGTATCAAGTTTATCCCAAGTTTTCTTTCTATCATATCTCTTACACCATTCACCAAGAAATAAAATAGGCTTTTCTTTATTTGGCCATGTGCACTCAAGAGCTGTAGTTACCAAATATTTCTTTACCATACACTCCTCCCTCCATCCATAACAATGTTTTGCCCATTCATATAGATTGACGCATCAGAACACATGAATTGAACAGCTCCTCTGTACTCCTGTTTTGTGGCCATTCGGCCCATTGGTATTAAATTAGTCAACCTATTCACAAACTCATCGTCTTGAGATGTGTAAATACCGCCTGGCGATAAAGCATTACAACGTACCCCTTGGTCCGACCAATAAGTCGCTAAGTATTTAGTAAGTCCAATCAAACCGTGCTTAATAACAGAGTAAGTAACAGGCTTGACCGGTTGCCGTTCTGGCAATAACTCATTTTTTTTATACAACCTTTGATCTGGAGCAAAAACTGATAAATCTGATGCAATATTAAGAATTACTCCGCCGCCATTTTTTGCCATTTCAGCGCCAAAAATCTTGGAGCATTGCATTGCACCCGTCAAACCGACACCAAGTTGAAAATCCCAATCATCTACTGAAAAATTTTCCAATCTTGAAGTCTCTACTATACTGTCCTTCTGAACTTTTGGATCAATAGCGGCATTATTTATTAAAATATTAATACTACACTTATCTTTTTCTAATCCACTAAAAACCTCTCGTATGCTTTTCTCACTAGAAACATCCATAACTTTATAACAGAGACGCTCTTTATTATCAGAATCTAGCAAAGCACTGTATGCTTTTACAAGTCCCTTTTCGTTTATATCAGTCATGACAACACTTGCTCCCGCCTCTAATAATGCAGCCGTATGCTCAACACCAAGTAAACCTGATGCGCCCGTTATAAGTGCAGTTCTATTTGATAAATTAAATTGATTCATAATTTCCTATAAAAAT